>ERZ781399.293-NODE-293-length-81940-cov-6.344398_pt1 | contig 81940 bp, 89 predicted proteins | sample MGYA00511014_ERZ781399 | MGnify/ENA primary metagenome ERZ781399 (study PRJEB29847, sample SAMN06458254) | wastewater metagenome | isolation source: Wastewater bioreactor | place: South Africa: Cape Town | study: EMG produced TPA metagenomics assembly of the...
GAACTCGAAGCGCTCCTGGCAATCGAACGCAGCACCCTCTCCGCCGCCCAGATCGAGCGGATCGTACAACTCGACACGCGCATTGAAGCTCAGTTCGGAGCAGACCATGCCGTGAGCCAAGAAGCGCGCCAGGCGATCTTTGACGGCGGGCTGTACAGCCGTAAGCAGGAGCTTCTCGCGGATACCGAAAAGCTCATAGCGCATATCAAGCGATCGCTCGGCGAGGATGGCGCTGCCGATGGCTGACGTCCTGACGATGCGCGCCAGCCTGCCGACGCGCCGAACAGTGGCTGCGCAGACGCGCTACGCACTCTACCGAGATGATCTCCGCCAGGATTTCGCCAACGCCTGCGGATATTGCGGCGACGACGACTTTAGGGTCGACCGGATTACGTTCCACATTGATCATTTCGCCCCGCGCAAGATTTTTCCGGCGCTTGAATGCGACTATGGAAACCTCGTATACGCGTGCCGCTTCTGCAACATGGCCAAGTCGGACCATTGGGTTGGCAGTGACGCCACTGTTCCTAACGACGGCAAACGCGGGTTCGTCGACCCATGTAGTGATCAGTACGAAACGCATTTCCGGCGAGATCCCTCCGGCCGCATCGTCCCCGTGGGGGAACTCGGAGCCTATATCGCGAAACGTCTGCGATTCAATTTGCTACGGCACGAACTGTTGTGGCAGGCGCGACGAGCTCGTGCGTTGCGGGACGAGGTCAGAGCGCTGATTGCAACAATGAAGGCTCGCGCCGTGGGCGGTGATGCGTATATCGAACTGCTCGAACGCTATATGAGCCTGACTGAAGCGATTGATGATTATGAATTACGCGCCGCCGCTTAGGGATCGGGCATCGATTCGGCTTACTGGCGCGGTGTACACACCAACGGACGTCGCCTCGGCGGTGACATCTCACGTCCGGGACTTGGTTCGCGCCCTGCGGCCCGCGATCCTCGAACCCAGCATCGGGGACGGTGCCTTTGTGGATTCGCTCGCGCGGCATTTTCCAGCCGCTAGTCTGACCGGGGTCGATATCGACCCCAGCGTCATCTCAGCGCTGAACCTATCCGCAGGTCTCTGGCCCGGTGAAACTGCGTTTCATGCGAGTGATTTCCTAGAGTTTGCCTGCGACAGGATTGCATCGAACGGTGACCGGTTTGACCTCGTCATTGGCAATCCACCGTTCATACGGAAGCAAAACTATTCTGATGAATTCAAAGAAAATTTGGAAACTCTGGCAGGCACTATCGAGTACCCTCTACCCCAGCTCAAGAATAGCTGGGCGGCCTTCCTGGCAGCATCGACGCGCTTACTCGTGGACGGCGGCGTCGCTGCTTTTGTAATACCCTATGAAATGATGACGGTTTCCTATGGGCAGCAGTCTCTCCGCTGGCTTTGCGCGGAATTCACCCGGATCGATATTTTCATTTCTGATCAGAAGGCATTCCCTACGCTCGATCAGGATGCGATAATTTTTGTCGGCCAGAAGCAACCCGCAGTACCGGCGGGCCTGTTCATTCAACGTGTTGTCGAGATGACAGACTTAGGGGCGGCTCAGGAGCACGCACTTGAGATCGCCGGGGAAGAATCGATCGCGCTTGAGCTCAACAAGTTTCTGATCCCTCCGGCGACGCTGCCTTTGATCCAGCGCCTCCGACGTGAGAGCCCAAAAGTCTCCGATTACTGCACCAGCGCTCCCGGCATCGTCACCGCAGCGAACGATTTTTTCATACTTACTGATGCGCGCGCGAAGGAGCTCCAACTTCTGGAATTGACGCTGCCTATCCTGAAGAAGGGCAGCTTTGCGAGCCGACTACCCATCTTCTCGGCGAGCGACTTTGCAGCGATCGCAGAGCGCGAACCTTGCCGCTTTCTGCGGTTGAAAGGCAATCGAAGCGAATTTCCGGCGGAGGTCGAGGCGTATCTCCTTGCGGGCGAGGAACGCGGTTTCCATAAGCGCTACAAGTGCCGCAACCGCGAGAAATGGTACGAAGTGCCACTCGTCCCGCGCGCTGACGGGTTCGTCTTCAAGCGTTCGCACGAATATCCGCGGATATGCTTGAACGCTGCGGACGTTTACATCACCGACACCGCCTATGGCCTGAAGGTGCGTGAAGGCTATTCAATGCGTGGGATTTGCTTCTCATTCTACAACTCCCTGACGCTGCTCTTCTCTGAGATGGAGGGGCGCTTCTACGGTGGGGGAGTGCTCGAATTGTCGCCGAATGAATTTCGTGCGCTACCCCTAATTTATCATGAACCGAACGACGCCGAGTTCGAGGCGTTTCTCGCCGCGCACTCCGGCGCAACCGGCATATCGTCGATACTCGAGTTCGGCGACCGATGGCTTGGGGAGAAATTAGCACTGGGCGAGACGGAGCTTCGGTCGTTGCGTGAAGCCTGGTCATCAGTGCGCTCGCACCGTCTTCGGCATGGCAAGCCAACTTAGTCAAAGCTCGTTTGGGGCAGATCGATAAGAGTGGAGATGGAGCAATTGCAGCTCGGGAAACGTAGGCATGGCACCTGGGTCATCCACGCACCCCATTACCGGTTAGCAGCATTGGCAGGCGCAACCGCTCGAAGCTCGGCAACTCCTTCTTGCTGATCGTGATGCCAGGGATCGAAGCTATCTTCAGAATCCGCTTGCACGCACCGTTGTGATATTTGGCAGCCCAGAGATATTTGGGCAGGATCGAGGATGCGACATTGACTTCGGACGCGGCGTCGAGGATCCGGCCGCGATGTTCTTTCAGGAAGTCGCGGATCGCCCCGTCGTCCTCGAGCGAGACGGCGCCGGCCTGCAGATAATCGACGAACCACAGGCCGTCGTCCGAATGCCGGATTGAGCGGCGCATTGCCGCAATTTCGTTCCGCATCCGCGACGGTGGGATCGCGCGGCTGCGAAACTTCTGAATGGTGACAGGATCGACGATGATCCGCGGCACATGGGCGAGGTGAGCCTCCAACTCATACGCGCGGATCAGCCCGGGGCCGAATACAACCGTGTCGCTCGAATGGATCTTGTCCGCAGTAACACCGCCGCGCACGAACACGCCCGCACGGGCGAGCGATGCCTGGATCGATGCGAGATCGGCCAACTCGCGCACGAAGGTCGGGCCGAATGCATTGGCGTCATCGACCGGCCGAACCCGCACGACGCAGTCAGAGAAGGCATGGACCCGCGACGGGCGGATCGGGCGGACCAGTAGCTCCCGCTTGCCGCTTGCCGGCTCCGGCTAGACGCTTTGTTGCAGACGTTTGATTGCGGCGGCGACTTCACTTTCGGGCTTCTTGGCAACCAGCGCACGGAACCCCAGTATGTCGACAAAGGTGACAATCGCATCGCGGTAGGCGATGCCCTCGGCTTCCGCGAACGGATCGCTCATGAGCTCGCGGTCGGATCTCGACATGCGCTTATCCCTGTGTGGCGCGCTGCGACTCGAAATCGAAGCGATCGAGCAGGTCGGCGAAACGGTCGAGTGTCGCTTCTGGGCGTGCGTCGGCGGCTTCCGCCTTAAGCCTGGCCTCGTCGGCGACATCGGTATCGGTCCAGTGGGTGACCCGGACCAGCTTCTCCCACAGGCCCGGTTCAACCTCGGTGCCATATCGCGCCCAGGCCGAACGCACGCCGGCGTTTGCCGCCATGAAGATGTCACGCGACAGGCTGTCACCGATATAGAGCGTCTGTTCGGGTGGCACGCCAAGATCGCGGCAAATGTCGAGTAGGGTGCGCGGGTTAGGCTTCTTGTCGCCTTCGGGCAGCACCCGCAGCAGCGTCTCGCGCGCCGGAGCGTCGGCCCGGTCGGGAAAGCGCGCCGCCGGGGCGTAGAGATGCTCGATGAAATGATCGAGCCCCAGTCGGTTGACCCGGTACAGGCTGTTCGGGATGCGTGCGTCGGTATAGGCGACCATCGGTACGTCCCGTTCGGCCAATGCTTCGAGGGTGGCAGTCACCCCATCATAGAGCGCCAGCCGTTCTTTGCGCACTCTGTTGAACCGATGGAACGCCGCATCCAAAACCTTTGTCCGTTCGTCGCGGCTGAGGCCAGGCAGGCGCGCCGTCACACTCGCCGCCTCGAGTAGCGCGAACGGATGTTCCGAGCTGCCATGGCGTTGATGCACAGCGCGTAGATCGTCGAGCAGCGTCTCAATATCCAGATCGAGAATTGCCGCCGCTTCCTCCGCCATCGCGTAGAAGGCCGGCACGAACGAGCCGACCCAGTCGTACAGCGTGTTGTCGAGATCTGTAACCAGTAGCGCTACCGGCCTAGAATCGATTTGCGTCACTCGACCACGCTCCAGTCTTCGAGCTTTAGGCCGCCATCCTCGAACCGACCGAACGGTGCGCGGAAGGTCTTGAACCGCTCAAAGCTTCCTTTTGCGCGGGCGCGATACATCAGCACGTCAAGACCTGCTGGGCTGAAATCAAGCAGATTGAAATAATTGCTGGCACCTTCGGTTTCCTTCGAGCCTGCGCTGCCGCCGCCGATCAGCGATATCTCGCCGAGCTTGTAGTTGGTGCTGGCATGTTCTGGAAGGTCATAGACTGAAGAGCGCCACAGAAAGGCCCTGTGCTTGTGGCCATGCAGCGCGAGCTGGACCCTGTGCTTGGCCGCCATCCGCTGAATTCGCACTGCATCGACCGCTATGCCATAGCCTTGCGAAAAGCCGCTATCGGGCTCGATATCCTCGGTGACGGCGAGATGATGGTGGATGGCGAGCAGGCGTAGCGCCGCGCTTGACTGCGGCTCGCTGGCTGCGGGCCAGCCAAGTCCGATCCTAACTTCTTCCAGCGAGGCCTCATCGATCCGCCCCATCCCGGCGAGGAAACTCTTACCGGTCTGGAGCGATGAGGAGTTCAGCGCCGCGATCTCGAGAGTCAGCCCCGAGGGTAGTAGCCAGCGCCGCCCCATAGCCAGATGCTTACTCGGCGGATGCTGGAACAGCCGTTCATAAAACGCCTCATAGTTTTCTTTTGCCTTGGCCGGGGCCGCCGTTACCTTCGCGCCGGGTGCATAAGTGTCGTCGGTGCTCCATTGGATGTCGTGATTGCCGGGCACGACGATCAGATGGTCGGGAGCCAGGTCGAGCAGCCCAAGCAACTTGTTCAGCGAATTGAGCGCTTCCTCGAATTCCGCGGTCGCGCCGAGAAAGGTCAGGTCGCCCGAAACAATCACGCCGCCGATCTGTTTCGCGCCGATCGCGGCTTTGAGCGCGCTTGTCAGCGTGTTGGCGGTTTCCTCAACTTCGCTCTCAAGCCGCCAGACATGATGGTCGCGGAATTTATCGAGCGCGAAGTGGAGGTCGGTGATGTGAAGGATTGTGTTCGACTTCAGCCGCACCACTTCGCCGGTGACCGCGGCGGGCAGCGCATGGGTCGTCAGCAGGATCTTGTCGGACGGGTCGGTGGGGACGCTGGGCCGGATCTCCCAGATCGTCAGGTCCATGCCGCGGAGCTCGCTGGGCTCGGTGATCTTCTTGTTGACGAAGCGCTGAAGCAGTTCCTTTCGGTAATTGGGAAGGTCCGGCGCCTTGCGGAACGAATAATTGCCGAAAAACTCGTTCATCGGCTCGATATGAGTGAGCCGCATCCAAGCGCGGCTGAACGGGCTTTCGCGATAATAGGACGGCACCAAGTCGCGGTCGATGGGCGGCTTGACCAGCTCGCCATGCTCCTCGGGCGGGATGATCGCGGTGACGAGAGCGCGATAGACCCGGCCCCCGCCCGAATCGAACAAGCCGACCGCGATCGGGTTGGCTTCGGTCGCTTTGGCTAAAGCATCCCAGATTTCGGCACGGTTGTCTTCCGAAGGGCGCTTCCACCAGCCCCACCACGTAGCGCCATGCTTGTCGATCACGGATTGGTGGCTTTCGACCGTCTTCGCGACCAGATCGCGAAACCGAAACAGAAATTTCAAGTCGTCCACCATAGCTCCCCGCATACTCTTGTTGGGCGGCAATAAAATGGTGGGAAATGCTTCGCTTGTCTACGCCTGCGTACCGAAGAATCAGCGTTCAAATTGGCGGAGTCCGGCGTTCAGTCTGGCAGGTTACTGTGTGACGTTGGTAATTCGGATCCCGACAAATATTGCTGTGCCCCCCATCACTCCCGAAAATCTGACGAGTCACAACTATCGGCATTCAAAATCAGCGACGCAGCCATCGGCAACGTCGTCTTATGCACTCCTGGCACTCCGGACCGGACAGACCGCAAAGTCCCACGAAACGGCGTTCGACTTCCAACGGCACCCGCCCGCAGAGCCGCCGCCCCGACGATCACCCCGACCTGTCCGAGCTGAGGCTGTAGGCGCGGCCGCCCCTACACGCGCGTCAGGCGTTGACGCCCTTCATGCCTTCAGCGGTGTAGCGATCGCCCGCAAACACTCCCTGCGGATAGGCGGCATCGAGCGCAGCCAGATCCGCCGCCGACAGCACCAGGTCGGCGGCAACGCAATTGGCCTCCAGCCATCGCAGCCGCTTGGTGCCTGGGATGGCAAAGACTCCCTGCGCCAACACCCAGGCCAAAGCCACCTGCGAAGGATCAGCACCGAGCCTTTCGGCAATCGCACGAAGGGGATCGAGCGCGGCCAGATTTTGCGCCATCGCCTCGCCGGCAAAGCGCGGATTGGCTGCGCGAAAATCACCCGGTGCCAGCGTCTGCGCCGTCACCTCACCCGAAAGCAGCCCGCGCCCTAATGGACTGTAGGCGACAAACGCCACCCCCAGTTCGCGGCAGCAAGGCAGCAGTTCGGCTTCGACATCGCGGGTGGCCAAAGAATATTCGCTTTGCACCGCCGCCACCGGATGCACCGCCTGCGCGCGGCACAAGGTGGCCGCCGACACTTCGCTGAGGCCAACCGCTCCGATCTTGCCCTCACTCACCAGAGCCGACAGCACCGCCATGGTCTCCTCGATCGGCTGCGCAGCATCGACGCGGTGAACATAGTAAAGGTCGATCCGCTCGCGTCCCAGTCGCCGCAGCGATGCCTCGCAGGCGGTACGGATATAGGAAGGCGAATTGTCGATACGGCGGTCATAGGCACCGGGATCGCGCCTGATGCCGAATTTGGTGGCGACAAACAGCGGCTCAGACGTTTCGGCCAGCAATTGGCCGATCAGCCGCTCATTGTGGCCATCGCCATAGGTGTCGGCTGTGTCGAACATCCGCACCCCCAGATCGACCGCGCGGCGCAGCACCTCAAGCGATTGCGCATCGTCGGTCGCGCCATAGAATTCCGACATGCCCATGCACCCCAGCCCCAGAGCTGGAAGCGCGACGCCTGTTTGGCCCAAAGGCAGGTGGTTCATGGGAGATCCTTTCAGGGAATGAGCAGCAGGCTGCCAGTGGTGCGGCCCGAGGCCAGATCGTCGTGCGCGCGGGCAGCCTCGGCCAGAGGATAGATCGCCCCCACCGGATCGAACGGTTCTGCGCGCAAAAAGGCGGTGAGATCGGCCGCCGCCGCAGCATAGCGGATCGGATCGGCGGCATAGGCCATCACGCTGGGACGGCTCAGCATCACCTGACGCAGGCGATCAGGATCGACCGGGGGCACGCGCCCGCCCGCTTCGCCTATGCTGGTGGCGATGCCGAAAGGCACCAGGCTTTCAAGCGTCGCCAACAAGGTATCGCCGCCGATGCCATCGCAGGCAAGGTCAACGCCCGCCCCACCGCTGGCCTCGCGCACTGCGCCCACCCAATCGCCTCGGCGCAGCACCACCACATCGGCCCCGGCGGCTTCGGCCAGCGCCACCTTGGCCGGAGAGCCGACTGTGGCGATCATCCGCGCGCCCAGATTGTGGCCCCAGCGCAGCAGCATCTGCCCCAGTCCACCCGCGCCACCATGCACCAGCACGCTCGTTCCCGGCCCCACCGGGCGCAGCGCGAACAGCAACATGTGCGCCGTCAGTCCGCGCAGGAAACTGGCGGCGGCGCGGCGGCAGGACAGATCATCGGGTAGTGCGATCAACCTTGATGCGGGCAGGCAGCGAAGCTCGGCATAGGCCCCCACCGGCGGTCCGGCATAAGCGACCCGTTGGCCGATGGCGAAACCGCTCACCCCTTCGCCCAGAGCCTCGACCACGCCCGCGCCTTCAACGCCCAGGATCCCTTGCGGCGGCGGCGGATAGCGCCCGGTGCGCTGGTAGATGTCGATGAAATTGACGCCGACCGCCTCATGGCGCAACCGCAGCTCGCCGGGACCGGGCTTGGGCACCGGGCTGTCGATCAGTTTGAGGACGTCGCTGCCGCCGATGTCGGCCATGTGGAGGGTTCTGTTCATGCGGGCAAGAATGACAGCGGGTGGATGACCTGAGAATTCGCTATCTTCGCGGCACATCTGTGCAATAACGATCAGATGTTCGATTGGGAAGACATGCGTGTGTTTGCCGCTCTGGCGCGCGAGGGATCGCTGGCCGGGACGGCGCGGGCGTTGGGAGTGAACCACGCTACCGTGGCGCGGCGGGTGGCGTCGCTCGAACAGGCGCTGGGCGTGGCGCTGGTGACGCGTCTGGCGCGTGCGACGCCGCTTACCCGCGAGGGCGAGGCCATCGCCGCTCTGGCCGCTGATATGGAGGCGCAGGCGCAAGGTATCTTGCGCAAGGCGCGCGATGCGACCGCGACGCTGTCGGGGCAGATCACCATCGCCACCTCGCCGGTGCTGGCCAACGAGATGCTAATCCCCGGGCTGGCCCCGTTTCAGGCGGCGCACCCGGCGCTGGCGATAGACCTGCGCGTCAACCCGCAAATGCTGGCGCTGGAGCATGGTGAGGCTGATATGGCGGTGCGCCTGCGCCGGCCCGAACGCGGCGATCTGGTGACGCGGCGGCTGGGGCAGATGCGCTTTGGCCTTTATGCCGCGCCGCAGGTGGCCGCGCAGTCGCCCGCCGACTGGCGCTTCATCGCCTTTGACGCGGCGCTCGATCATGTGCCGCAACAACGGTGGCTGCACGAGGTTCTGGGAGGACGGCCGATCAGCTTGCACACCAGTGACCTCTATGGCCAGCGTATCGCCGCCGAGGCGGGCATGGGTGTGGCCTGTCTGCCTCTAATCCTGGGCGAACGATCGGCGGGATTGGTACTTGTGGCACCGGGGCTGGCACCGCCCCCACGTGACATCTGGCTGGTGATCCACGCCGATTTGCGCCGATCCCCCGCCGTGCGCGCCGCAGCCGATCATGTGGCGGGGCTGTTCACGCATTGAATACCAAGGGTTGCGTAAGCCCCAAAGTGCGCCGTTCGTTGGCCTGGCCTTCGACGACAGCTTCGTTACTGAAGCCCGCCATTCGCAGACGGCCGCAGAAGTGCGCGCAAAGTCCCAATTTCCGTCGAATCCATCGAGCAATCCCCGTGCTACCTCTGGGATTATGCCGCGATTCTCCCTTCGACCGTCGCTCCACTGCCGGGATCAGGCCGAGGCTCATCATCATTGGTTGCAGACCCGGCATCGGGTCGGAAGGCGAGCAGATAGTCAGCCGCTTTCGAAGCCGCGCTGGCGGCGCGCAGGATTGCGCGATTGTCCGCGCGAATGATGTCGAGCCAGGAACCAAGGTAGTCAGCGTGCCGGACAGTGGGCGTGATGCCCAGCGCGGCGCAGACGAAAGCACCAGTCATCTCCGCGACCAGTTCCTCCTTGCCATAGGCCACAGAACCAAAACCGCCAGTCTGGTCACGGTTGAGGCGGGATGTGCCGCCGGCCCAGTGTCCCAGTTCATGAAATGCCGTTCGGTGCCAGTTCACGGGATCATGGAAATCGTCCGGTCGAGGCACCTGCACGTAGTCATGGGTCGGGGAATAGAAGGCCGAAGGGCCCCCGATCCGGAAGTCGGCACCGGTGGCCTCAATCAGTGCTTCGGCCTGCGGCAGGATCAACCCCTCGGGGATCGGCGGCCGCGGCTTGCAAATACCTTCAGGCAATTCCTCGCACTGCTCGACGGAGAAAACGGTGAACCATTTGAGGAATGGAATGCCGGCAGAGGGTTCGCGGCCCTCCGTGTCCGCGCGGCGGCGTTCCTCCTTCGGGATGAAGCGGCGCGAATAGATCACGCCGATGCCCTGTTCGCCGCGTCGGACATGACCTCCCAGGGCGAGCGCCTGACGGAAAGTCAGGAAGGCATGGGAGGCAAAGCCGCGTGAGACGATCGCGTCCCAAAGTGTGAGCACATTGATGCCGCTGTACCGCCGATCGCTGACGGCATTGTAGGGTAGGCCGATGCTTGCGCTCGACGCGCCCCAGGGCTGAACCCAGGGGACGCGCCCCGCTTCCAGTTCGGCGATGATCCGGTTGGTGATCTGTTCATGGAGGTTGGTCCGCGGCGGTGCGGACTTGGCGGTGCGTGATTCTGCCATCGCTTGGGTCTCCGCGACGGATCGGTCCCGAGCCTCTCTCGTGACGCTCAACCCGTCACGGCCAATCGGCCATACTCTCCCTCTCAAGCGGGGCGTTACGGGGCGCGGCCCCGTACGAAGGGGTCGGTTGAGATTCGCGAGGCGAAGCTCAACCGCAGGGGAAGGCCTTCCCCGCCAGATCTTTCCCCCCCCAATGCGGCATGGTGAGAAAGTGCATCATGATTTATGCTGTAAAAATAATAGCTTGCAGCGACTTTCGCCGCAGTGCTGGTGAGATTACCCACCGTTCGCCTCAGAAAGGTCGGCAGTTAACAGATTGGATTTTAAGGAAAAAATGGCGCACCCGACAGGATTCGAACCTGTGGCCTCCGCCTTCGGAGGGCGGCGCTCTATCCAGCTGAGCTACGGGTGCCTTTGGTCAACGACCTATTTTGAGCCCGAAAAAAGATCAATCCACGAACCGGTCGCCCAGTGAGTTTTTGGTGAGTTTTTTCGTGCCCTGAAAATTCAAACTATCTAACTTGCTGTCTTTCTGCTATTTTTTATTCTCTCTGGGGCCAGAGCGTTGCCTTCGGAGGGCAGCGCTCTATCCAGCTGAGCTACGGGTGCCGGTAGAGCGCGGCCTCTAGCAAGAGCTTCGCTTGCCAGCAATGGCCTATCGACCGCGCGGCGCGGATATGCGAAGCGGCGTCGGGGTCGCGATGCGGCGGCCGCTGCGGGGACGGTGATGGCGGATACGAACCAGGGCCGGCCGATGGCCGCCGATCTTTATGGCGAACTGCAACTCGAAACGACGCCGCCGGCCGCGCGGCGGTGGCACGATTATTTCCCCGGCGCCTTTGCGACCGCGATCGCGGCGCTCGCCGCTGCGTGGCTCGGAGATCATGCTGGCTCCCCGCTTGTTCTGATGGGGCTGCTCATCGGCCTCGCGATGAGTTTTCTGTCGCAGGACAAGCGCACCCACGCCGGGCTCGACCTGATGTCGCAGACCGCGCTGCGGATCGGCATCGTCCTCGTCGGCGCCCGGATTACCGCCGAACAGCTCGTCGAACTGGGTCCGCTTCCCTTTGCGCTGCTCGTCGTCATCATGCTCGCGGTCATCCTGATCACCGTCGCGAGCGCGCGGCTGTTCCGGCAGGACAGTCACGCCGCGCTGCTCGCGGGCGGCGCGACCGCGATCTGCGGCGCTTCGGCGGCGCTCGCGCTCTATTCGCTGATCGGCGACAAGCGCGTCGATCAGGCGCGCTTCACGCTGACGCTGGTCGGCATCACGGTCGCGAGCGCGCTGGCCATGTCGCTCTATCCCATTCTCGCCGCCGAAATCGGCCTGACCGACACGCAGGCGGGCTTTCTGATCGGCGCGTCGATCCATGACGTCGCGCAGGCGATCGGCGGCGGCTTTTCTTTCTCGCCGCAGGCGGGCGAGGTCGCGACGATCGTCAAGCTGACGCGGGTCGCGCTGCTCGCCCCGATGCTGATGCTCGTCGCGATGTGGCTCGGCCGCGCGGGCGACGCGCCCGCGGGAAAGCGCACGATCCCGCTGCGCCTGCCCTGGTTCATCACCGGCTTTCTGCTGATCGCCGCGATCAATTCGATCGTCGCGATTCCGAAGCCGGTGCAGGGCGCGGCAGCAACCGGGGCGCAGGCGCTGCTATTGCTCGCGATCGTCGCGACGGCGATGAAGGCGCGGCTTGCGCTGCTGCTCGATCAGGGATGGCGCAGCTTCGCGCCGATCATCGTCGCGACGCTGACCAGCTTTCTGCTATCGCTTGCCGCCGCCGTCAGCCTGTGACGCCGTGACGTCACATCGGCGCAGTTGAGGCTCAGCCCTTCGGGAGCGCCCAGCTGACGGTCAATTGCGTGGCGCGGCGCGGAATATCGAGCTTCGCCTCGCTGAAATTGACCTTTTCGTTGGGCGGCAGCATCCGTACCGGCGGCTTGATCGTCCAGCTATAGACGATCGTTCCCTGCGCATCGCGCAGTTCGGCGAGGATCGGCGGCACGCGCTGTTCGCGATCGGTCGGGTTGATGATGACCCCGCTCGCCGCGAAATAGATGGTGCCGTCGGGCAATTCGCGGTGATCCTGATTGGGCGGAAGCTCGATCACCAGATCGGGTTCGTCGGCCATCCCCGGAATGCCCAAACCCTGCGCCCAGCCCGGCAGGCCGAACCAGTACAACGCCCCGGTCGCGCCGATCATCAGCAGCGCGGCGGCAGCGGCGATCATCGTCCAGCGCTTGGCGGGATTGCGCCGGGCGCGGCGGAAGGGCAGCGGCGGCTCGGCCTCGCTGGCCGTAATGACGCGCGGCTCGGCCTCGGGCACCGCAAAGGCCTGCGGCGGCGGCGGCGCGGACTCTTCGACCATGGGCGGCGCGGCCGGTTCGCGATCGACTGCGGGCGCGGCGGATACAGACGAGGGGGCGGACGGCGCGGGCTCGGGCGCCGAAACCGGCTCCGGGTCCGGCGGCGCTGCAGGCACGGGCGCCGCCGGGGCCGCTGCAGCGGGTTCCTGGAACCAGCTATGACGGCAACTGGCACAGCGCACCGTTCGGCCATTGGGTCCGATCGCCGTGTCGGGGACGACATAGCGCGTATGGCAGGACGGGCAGGACAGGATCATGGGGTCTCTCTAAACACGCTGATTCGCGGTGTTGCAAGCGCCGCGTGCGCCGGGTGTGCCGGCAAGGCATGGCGGGCGCCGGTCGAAAAGCCGACGCTTGGCGCTTGTCCTCGCGAAACAGCCGTGCGACAGGCAGCGACATGAGCGGCGGGGCGCCCCTTTTCGACCGGCACCAAGGCGCATCGCGGCACGCGATGGTGGCGTCATGACGGCGACCGCCCCCGGCCGACCCGGCGGCGCAATGGTCGAATTCGACGGCGTCGGCCTGCGTTACGGGCCCGATGCCGAGACATTGTCCGACATCAGTTTCAACCTTCAGCCGGGCAGCTTCTATTTCCTGACCGGCGCGTCGGGCGCGGGCAAGACCTCGCTGCTCAAGATGCTTTACCTCGCGCAGCGGCCGAGCCGCGGCATCGTGCGCCTGTTCGGCGAGGATCTGGGGACGATGCCGCGCCAGCGCCTGCCCGGCTTTCGCCGCCGCATCGGCGTCGTGTTCCAGGACTTCCGGCTGATCCCCCATTTGAGCGCGCGCGACAATATCGCGCTGCCGCTGCGCATCGCCGGGGTCAGCGAGGAGGATCTGTCGGGCCCGGTGGGCGAGATGCTGAGCTGGATCGGGCTGAGCGAACGCGCGCACGCCTTTCCGCCGACGCTGTCGGGCGGCGAGCAACAGCGGGTCGCGATCGCGCGCGCGGTCATCGCCCGCCCGCAACTGCTCGTCGCCGACGAGCCGACGGGTAACGTCGATCCCGAGATGGCGATGCGCCTGCTGGGCTTGTTCGAGGCGCTCAACCGCCTCGGCACCACGGTTGTCGTCGCGACCCACGACATCCATCTGATCAGCCGCATCGACAATGCCCAGATGATGCGGCTCGAAAAGGGGCGGCTGTCCGATCCCACCGGCGCGCTGCGCTATCCGCCGAACCGTGCCTAGGATGGAAGGCCGATGATCTTCGCGCGCGTTCCCGTCCAGCATCGCCGCCTGCTTCCCGATCACCGCCTGTCGGGCCCGACGCCATGGGTCATTGCGATCCTGATGATGCTCACCCTGCTCGCCGCTGCGGGCGGCGTCGGCCTTGCGCGGTCGGCGGATGCGATCGGCGAGGCGATCGCGGGGCGCGTCACGGTACAGATCGTTACCGCCAATCCCGTGCTGCGCGCACAGCAGGCGGCGGCGCTGCGCCGTGCCGCCGCCGCCCAACCTTTCGTGCGATCGGCGCGCGCGGTCGATCCGGCCGAGTTGCAGGCGACGCTCGGCCAATGGTTCGGCACCGCCGACGGCGACGACCCAGTGCTGCGCTCGCTGCCGATGCCCGCGCTGGTCGATGTCGATTTCGTCGGTGAGGATCGCTCGGGCCATATGGGCCAGCTGCGCGCGCTCGTCGCGCGCGAGGCACCGGGCGCGCGCGTCATTCCGCATGCCGACTGGCTCGGGCCCGTCGCGCGGCTGATCCGCTCGCTCGCCTGGGTCGCGGGGGGGCTCGTCATCCTGATGACGCTTGCCAGCGCCGCGGTGGTCATCATGACGGCACGCGCCGCGCTGGGCACCCATTATGCAACGATCGAGATGCTGCACCTGATCGGCGCCACCGACCAGCAGATCGCCCGCCTGTTCCAGCGCCGTATCACGATCGACACCGCCTATGGCGTCGCGCTCGGTACCGCGGTGGCCGCCGCCATCCTGTTGCTGATCGGCTGGCAATGGTCGGGCGTGACATCGGGGCTTGCCGCGACCGCGTCGCTCGGGCCGATGGGCTGGGCGCTCTTGCTGGCGCTGCCGCTATTGGCTATCGCGCTCGCGGCACTGACGGCGCGGCAGACCCTGCTCGCCGCGCTCAAGAAGATTTTATGATCAAACGGCTGATCTCTCTCCTGTTCCTGGCCTGGGTGCTGGGCTTCGCGTGGTTCGCGCTGCTCTTGCCGCTGCCCGCGGGCGACCAGACGACCGACGCGATCGTCGTGCTGACCGGCGGCCCCGGCCGGATCGACCGCGGGCTGGAACTGCTCGAGGCGGGGCGCGCCAAGCGGCTGCTGATCAGCGGCGTCGCGCGCGAAGTGAAGCCGAAGGAACTCGCCGCCGAATATAAACGGCCGCAAAAGCTGTTCGATTGCTGCGTCGCGCTGGGCTTTGAAGCCGAAGATACGCGCTCGAACGCGACCGAGGTCGCAAGCTGGGTTGCGCGGCGCAACTACAAGAGCATCCGGCTCGTCACGACCGACTGGCACATGCGCCGCGCCGAATATGAACTCGGCCGCGCGATGGACAAGAAGGTGACGATTCTTCCCGACGCGGTGCGCAGCCAGCCCAGCTTTTCGACGCTGTTCCGCGAATATCACAAATATCTGGCCGGTCTGGCGGGCGGCCTGCTCGGACTGTGAGCTATGCCATCGCCCTCGTGCGTTCGATCCTGTTCTGGATCGCCTTCGTCCTGATGAGCAGCATCTGCTCGATCGGCGCGGTCGTGACGCTGCCGATCTCGCACCATGCGACGCGCGGGTTCGTGCGCGCCTGGGCGAAGTTCCACCGGCTGATCTGCCGCTTCATCCTGGGGCACCGGGTGATCGTCGAGGGCGCGATGCCCGACATCCCCGTCCTCTATGTCTTCAAGCATGAGGGGGCGTTCGAGACGATCGAACAGCCGATGCTGTTCAAATGGCCGGCGGTCTTCGCCAAGGAACAATTATTCTCGATACCGGTCTGGGGACAGGCGGCGCGCTTTTACGGGCTGATCCCGGTCGATCGCGACGGCGGCGGCAAGGCGATGCGCGCGATGCTGAACGCGGCGAAGGCGGCGCTTGCGATCGGCCGCCCGCTCGTGCTGTTCGCTGAAGGGACGCGCGTGCCGCACGGCAAGGCACCGCCGCTCCGGTCGGGCTTCGCGGGCATTTATCGCATGCTGGGCGTCCCCGTGATCCCCGTCGCGGTCAACAGCGGCATCGCCTATCCACCGCACCGCTGGGTCAAATGGCCGGGTACCATCACCTATCGCATCGGCGAAACCATCCCCGCCGGCCTGCCGCGCGAGGAAGCCGAAGAGCGCGTCTGGCGCGCGATCAACGCGCTCAACCCGCCCGAAGCCCTGCTGGAAAAGCCAGCCGAGTAATAGGAATAACAGTCGTCGCCCCCGCCTTCGCGGGGACGGGGGCAGTGGTCAGTGTTTGCGCCCGAAATCGGGGGCCGCATCGTCCTGACCCTGCTCGATGATCGAACGGCGAATCGCCCGCGTCCGCGTGAACCAGTCTTCGAGCCGGTCACCGTCGCCGCGGCGGATCGCCTGCTGGAGCGCCGTCAGATCCTCGTTGAAGCGCTGCAGCGTCGCGAGCACCGCGTCGCGGTTCGCAAGGAACACGTCGCGCCACATCACCGGGTCACTCGCCGCGATGCGCGTGAAATCGCGAAAACCGCCCGCCGAATATTTGATGACCTCGCTCTCGGTCACTTCCTCCAGCTCGCTGGCGGTGCCGACGATCGTATAGGCGATCAGGTGCGGCAGATGGCTTGTCACCGCCAGCACCATGTCGTGATGCGCCGCGTCCATCGTCTCGACCTTCGCGCCGAGCGCCTGCCACAGTCCCGTCACCGCGGCGACCGCATCGGCGGGCGCGTCCGGCGCCGGGGTGACAATGCACCAGCGCCCGTCGAACAGCGTAGCAAAGCCTGCGGCCGGGCCGCTGTTCTCGGTCCCCGCGACGGGATGGGCGGGCACGACGACATGGCCGGGCAATGCGGCGCGCAGCGCGGCGCCCACCCCTGCCTTCGACGATCCGACGTCCGAAATGATCGCATGCGCGGACAGGCCCGGCGCGACCGCCGCGGCGGCATCGGCCATGCGCCCCACCGGCACCGCCAGAATCACCAGATCGGCGCCCTCTACCGCCTCCGCCGCATCGTCGCTCACCGCGTCGCAAAAGCCGAGCGCCTGCGCTTCGGCGCGGACATCGGGATCGGCATCATGGCCGGTCACCGCCACATCGGGCAGCTTCGCCTTGATTGCGCGCGCCACCGACGAGCCGATCAGGCCCAGCCCGACGATCGCAACCCGCCCGATCGCGTGCGCCATGCCGGTCAGCCCGCGGCGAGCGCGGCGCGGATCGCCGCAGCAAGCCCGCGCGTCTCGTCTTCGGTGCCGATCGTCATGCGCAGCGCCTGCGGGATGCCCTGTCCGGGCAGCCAGCGGACGATATAGCCCGCCTCCATCAGCCGGTTGTAGACCGTCTCGGCACTGATCGCGCCTTCGAACAGCACGAGCAGGAAATTGGTCGCCGACGGGACGATACGCAGCCCGTGGTTACCCAGGCTTTCGATCTCGCCCGCCAGCCAGGCGCGCCATTTCGCATTATGCGCGCGGCTGCGCGCGACGAAATCATCATCGGCCAGCGCCGCGACCGCCGCCGCCTGTCCGGCGCGCGTGACGTTGAAGGGCAGGCGGATACGGTGCAGCGCCGAAATCACTTCGGCGCTCGCATAGCCCCAGCCGATCCGCTCGGCCGCCAGCCCGTGGATCTTCGAAAAGGTGCGCGTGACGAACACATTGGGCGCATTTTTCGCCAGTTCGAGGCCGCCATCATCCTGATCGGCCTCCAGATATTCGGCATAAGCCTGATCGATCACGAACAGCACGTCGCCGGGCAGGCCGGCGTGGATACGCGCGACCTCTTCCTTCGTCGCGAGCGTCCCGGTCGGATTGTTCGGATTGGCGAGATAGACGACGCGGGTCTTGTCGGTCACCGCGGCGAGCAGCGCATCGACATCGGTCGCATAGTCGCGATCGTCGGCTTCGACCGGCACCGCGCCAACCCGCCGGGCCGCGATCTCGTATACCGAGAACCCGTAGCGGACATACAGGATTTCGTCGCCTTCGCCGGCATAGACGCCCGCCGCGAGGTGAAGCAGTTCGTCCGACCCGTTGCCGCAGATGACGCGCGCCGGATCGAGCCCGAACTTCGCCGCGATCGCCGCGCGCAGCACGTTGGCGCCCGGATCGGGATAGCGCGAGAGCGCGTCGGCGGCGGCCTGCGACGCCCGAAAGGCTTCGCGCGCCTTGTCCCCGGTGCCGAGCGGATTTTCATTCGCCGAAAGCTTGATCAGCGGCCGGCCGTCGGCGCCCGCCGACTTGCCGGGCACATAGGGGGCGATGCCGCTGATCCACGGCTTGGGGGCGAGGGTTTTGCTGTCACCGGTCATGCGGCGCCGTTTAACGGCTGTGCGCGCCGAGTCCAGTACGTTGACAGCCTTCGCGCACCGGCCTAGCGCCCCGGAAAGCATGGCGAGCCTCCTCCACCAGATCCGGCACCAGAGCGTGACGATCGACCGGCCCCTGCCGCTCGACAGCGGCCAGGCGTTGCCGTCGGTAACGATCGCCTATCAAAGCTATGGCACGCTCAACGCCGACCGGTCGAACGCGGTGCTCGTCTGCCACGCACTGACCGGCGACCAATATGTCGCGAGCGATCACCCGGCGACAGGCAAGCCGGGCTGGTGGGCGCGCATGGTCGGCCCCGGCAAGCCCATCGACACCGACCGCTATTTCGTCCTTTGCGCCAACGTCCTCGGCAGCTGCATGGGGACGAGCGGGCCGGCGACCCCCGATGCGGCGACCGGCGCACCGCTCGGCATGGCCTTTCCCGTCATCACCATCGCCGACATGGTACGCGCGCAGGCGATGCTGCTCGACCATCTGGGGATTGCGCGGCTTCATGCCGTCATCGGCGGATCGATGGGCGGGATGCAGACGCTCGGCTGGGCCTCGGCCTATCCCGAGCGGCTGGCGTCTGCGGTGGTGATCGCAAGCGCCGCGCGCCATTCGGCGCAGAATATCGCTTTTCACGAGGTGGGGCGGCAGGCGATCATGGCCGATCCCGACTGGCAAGAGGGCCAATATTACGGCAGCGACCGCGCGCCGACCAAAGGGCTGTCGGTCGCGCGCATGGCGGCGCACATCACCTATTTGTCCGAAGCCGGGCTGACCGAAAAATTCGGCCGCCGGCTGCAGGCGCGCGATGCCAAGAGCTTCGGCTTCGACGCCGATTTCCAGGTCGAATCCTATCTGCGCCATCAGGGGCTGGCCTTTACCGACCGCTTTGACGCCAACGCCTATCTCTACATCACGCGCGCGATGGACTATTTCGACCTCGCCGAACCGTACGATGGGCGGCTCGCCGGCGCATTCGCCAAAGCGAGCGACGTGCGCTTCACGCTCGTCAGCTTCGATACCGACTGGCTCTATCCGACCAGCGAATCGCGCCGCGTCGTCCAGGCGCTGCAAAGCGTCGGCGCGGCGGCAAGCTTCGTCGAACTGTCGGCACCGTTCGGCCACGACAGCTTCCTGCTCGACGTCCCGGCGCTCGACCGCCTCGTCGCCGGTGCGCTGCGGAACGGCGGCTGAGCATGGCGCTGCGTCCCGACCTTGCGATCATCGCCGGCGCGGTGCCGGCGGCCACCCGCGTCCTTGACGTCGGCTGCGGCGACGGCGACCTGATCGCGGCGCTCCGCAATAAGGGCGTCGATGCGCGCGGACTCGAAATCGATGCGGCCAACGTCACCGCGGCGATCGCGCGCGGCCAATCGGTGGTGCAGGGCGACGCAAACCACGACCTTGCCGACTATCCCGACGATGCGTTCGATTATGCGATCCTGTCGCAGACGCTGCAAACGACCGAGCGCCCCGACCGCGTCATTGCCGAGCTGCTGCGCATCGCCCCGCGCGCCTTCGTCAGCTTTCCCAATTTCGCGCATTGGCGCGTGCGGCTCGCGCTCTTGTGGAGCGGGCGGATGCCAGTGACGCGCCTGCTGCCCGTCGCATGGTATGAAACGCCGAACATCCACCATGTCACCGTCGCCGATTTTCGCGACCTCGTGCGCGCGCGCGGGATCGGCGTCGAGGCGGCTTGGTATCTGTCGGGCGACAAGCCGACGAGCGCCGCCGCCGCAACCTGGCGCGCCGAACATGCAATCTTCCTGATTTCGCGCGGCTGAGCCGCGAAGGCGCGGCGTCTGACAACGACCGTTTGCGGCCGTTCGCTTAAACCCTTCGAATTAGACGAACGAAGGTTGGCAACGCGAGTGCGGCGGCGAACATAGAGCTTTGAATTAGACCGAGAAGGAGTTGCCATTCGATAGGCACATCTCGCGCATGAGTGCCGACGTCTGCGCTAAAAATCCATAATGTGACGCTGATATCGACGGCATAGAGAACTATGAAGGCGGCCACGAAATTTGGTAACGTCACGGCCTGACGATATGTGACCGTCGCAGCGATCAACCACAAAGCGCCAAAGACAATCGCGCTGATTTGGCCGGGCACTGACACCCCATACAAGAAAGGGACCCAATGCCATTGTAAGCTCAAAGCATAGAGCATGACAGCAGGAAATTTGTTTCGGGCCATGCGGTTCTTACTAGTGGCTCAGGGTTTACAGAAGATGTCCGCTTCCCACCCCAAAACCGCCGCTCTGCCTTGCGAGGATGCGGCGCCCCGACCAGGAAACAGCCTCCCTCACCCTCGCGTCTTCAGCCCGTTCGCCAGCATGTCGTTGGCGATCCGGGCGACGTCGGCGATGTCGGCGCTTTCGTCCCACAGGCCATAGCGCATGCCCAGAAAGACGTTCATGCCGGCGATGGCCCAGGCATGGACCTCGCCCGCATCGGCGCGGATTTCGCCCCGCGCCGCGCCATTTTCCAGCCGCTGACGCATGCGTTCGACCGTGGTTTCATAGTGGCGGCGATAGCTGTCGTAATCGACGAATTCGGCCTCGTCGATGATGCGATAGATTTCCTTGTGCTCGCGCACGAAGCGCAGAAAGGATTCAAGGCCGACGCGTTCGGCGGCGATTTCGTCGGGCGCCGCCTGCACCAGCGGGGTGACATGGTCGCGGAGTTGCTCGCTCATATAGCGGACGAGCGCCTGGAAGATTTCCTCTTTCGAATCGAAATAGGTGTAGAAGCTGCCCAGCGCGGTTCCGGCGCGGCGCGTGATGCCGCTGATCGACGCGTCGTGAAACCCGCGCTCGCCGAATTCGATCGCCGCGGCGTCGAGCAGCTTGCGCAGCGTGCGCCGCCCGCGTTCGGTGCGCGGCGCCTTGTCGGGATTGCCCGGCGCCGCCGTATCGACGGGGCCTGCGCCCCCTTCGCCCGGTGGTGCCGATGATCGCGGCTGATCCATCTTGTGCCTTCCCTCTCCGCCCCGAAAGTCCGGCGGCCCCCTTGCGTGGCCTTTTTGCATCACCGGAGGGCAAAATATAGCCTTCACAACTTCCAAGTTGAAACTTGGTTCAGGTTTCATTATTGGGTGCGGCGCGGCTTGGCAAGGACCGGCCCAAAAAAACGCAAAGGGTGACGAGGGGTCACCCGTCACATGGGAGACACATCATGCGTTCCTTCGCTCGCCCGCTGCGTCGTGCCGTTCTGGCCTCGACCGCGCTCTCGATGATCGCTTTCACCCCTGCTGCCTTCGCTCAGGACGAAGGCGCCAACTCCGCCGACGACAGTGCGGAGATCATCGTCACCGCCCGCCGGCGCGACGAACGGCTGATCGACGTTCCCGTCGCCGTCACCGCCATTTCAGGCGAAGCACTTGAAACGCGCGGCGCGATCGACATCACCGATGTCGCGAACATGACGCCGAACACCACGCTCGAAAATTCGCGCGGGACCAATTCGACGCTCACCGCCTTCATCCGCGGCGTCGGCCAGCAGGATCCGGTCCCCGGCTTCGAAGCGGGCATCGGCATCTACCTTGACGACGTCTATCTCAACCGCCCGCAGGCAGCGGTGCTCGACATCTACGACGTCGAGCGGATCGAGGTGCTGCGGGGCCCGCAGGGCACGCTCTATGGCCGCAACACCATCGGCGGTGCGGTCAAATATGTGACGCGCGCGCTCAACCCCGATTCGCCCGAACTGCGCATCCGCGGCACCTATGGCAGCTATAATCAGGCCGATCTGGTCGTCACCGCCAGTGTGCCGATCAACGACATGCTCCGCGTCGGCGGGTCGGTCGCGCGCCTGTCGCGCGGCGGCTTCGGCGACAATCTCAACATCCCCGGCCTCGAAAACTACAACAAGGATGTGTGGGCCGGCCGCGGCACGCTGGAATTCGGCGGCAATGGTGCGCCGGTGCTTATCCGCATCTCGGGCGACTATACCCACGACAAATCATCGCCGCGCAACGGCCACCGCCTGATCCCGGGCCTCTTCTCGGGCGCGCCGGTGCTCGACAATGTCTATGACACCCGCGCCGGGCTCAACGATCCGAAGCAGGACGTCCGGGCCTATGGCCTGGCGATGAATGTCACGGCAAATCTCACCGATACGCTGACGCTGCGTTCGATCAGCGCGTGGCGCAAGGACCGCAGCTTCACCCCGATCGACTTCGACTCGCTGCCGTCGGTCGACGTCGACGTGCCCGCGGTCTACCGCAACGAGCAAATCAGCCAGGAATTCCAGCTGCTTTATGAAGGCGACAAGCTGAAGGGCCTCCTCGGCTTCTATTATCTCGATGCGCAGGCCGCGACGTCGTTCGACGTGTTGCTCGGCCTGACGGGCGCCGCGCTGCCGCCGGCGTTCGGCGGGCCGCTGCCCGGCCTCAACGGCTATACGGCGGGCGACGTGCGGACCAAGACCTGGTCGGTGTTCGGCGATTTCACCTATGATTTCACCGATCAGCTCAGCCTGTCGGTCGGCGGTCGCTACACGAGCGACAATCGCAACGCCTTTGTCTACAAGGCGAACCGCATCACCGGCCTGTCGCCGGAGTTCGGCGGCACGCTGACCCCGATCGCCATCGCGGTGGCGACCAATTTCCGCGGCGAGCGCACCTTCAAGGAATTCACCCCGCGCGCCTCGCTGAGCTTCAAGCCCAATGCGGACAATATGGTCTATGCCTCCTATTCGAAGGGCTTCAAGGGCGGTGGTTTCGATCCGCGCGGTTCGGGCACCTCGGCGCCGATCAGCAACCCGTCGGCGGGCCGCACCTATGACGATATCTACAACTTCCTCGCCTTCGACCCCGAAAAGGTCGACAGCTATGAAATCGGCTACAAGGGATCGCTGCTCGATCGCCGCCTGACGCTCAGCCTCGCCGGTTTCTACATGGACTATAAAGATGTGCAGATTCCGGGGTCGGTCGGCTGCCTCGTCGGCGGGGTGCAGAGCTTCTGCGGCATCACCACCAACGCCGCCAAGGCGCGCCTCCAGGGGGTCGAGGCCGAAACCAATGCAGTGCTTGCGCGCGATTTTGCCGGCGCCGGTTCGGCCATCCGCTTCAACGGATCGCTCGGCTATATCGACGCCAAGTACAAGCGCTTCATCGGCCCCACCGGGACCGACGTCTCGAATATCCGGACCTTCCAGAACACGCCGAAATGGACGGTGTCGGGCACGCTCGCCGCGGGCGTTCCGGCGATGGGCGGCAATATCGACGTGTCGACGACGCTGTCCTACCGCAGCCTGACGCACCAGTTCGAAGTGCCGATCCCCGCGCTCGACCAGCCGGGCTACACGCTGTGGGATGCCAGCCTCGTCTGGACCGCCGACAGCGGCAATTATTCGATCGGCCTCCATGGCAAGAATCTGACCGACAAGCGCTACATCACGTCGGGCTACAATTATCAGAATGCGGCGGGCGCCTCGACGCTCGGCCTCGAAGGCATTTTGACCGCCTTCTACGGCAATCCGCGCCAGGTCTTCGTCACCGGCACGGTCAAATTCTGACCTACCGGCGAACAGCCAAAACAAACGGAAAGGGGCGCCCGCTGCGGCGCCCCTTTTCTTTTGGTCGCCGCACCGAGGCTCGGCGGTTCAGGGCAGCGGCGGCGCGCCGGTGGCGGCAACCATGCGCTCACCATCGATCACGATCGGGCTCGCCACGCCGTCGATAAAGGCGCCGTCGGGCCGAATGCGCATGCCGCGCGCCATGACCTGCGGATCGGCGAACACCGCCGCCAGATCGTTGATCGGTCCCGCCGGGACGCCCTCGGCTTCGAGCGCGAGCGACAGCGGCTGCGCGTCCCACGTCGCGATCCTTGCGGCGAGCAGCGGAATGAGCGCGGCGCGATTGGCGAGCCGCGCCGCATTGGTCACGAAGCGCGGGTCTTCGGCCCATTCGGGTGCGCCGAGGATCGCGCACAGCTTGCGATACTGGCTGTCATTGCCCACCGCGACGACGAGCTGGCCGTCGGCGGTCGCGAACAGCTGATAGGGCACGACATTGACATGCGCATTGCCCATCCGCTTGGGCGCGACGCCGCTCGCCAGATAATTGGCGGCCTGATTGGCGAGCACCGCGATCTGGCTGTCGAGCAGCGCCATATCGACATGCGCGCCAGCCCCCGTGGCGTCACGACGCCGCAGCGCCGCCAATATGCCGACGGTCGCATACATGCCGGTGAAGATGTCGGCATAGGCGATCCCCGCCTTTTGCGGCGGCCCGTCGGGTTCACCGGTCAGCGACATGAAGCCGCTCATCGCCTGGACGATGAAATCGTAACCGGCGCGGTGCGCATAGGGGCCGGTCTGGCCGAAGCCGGTGATCGAACAGACGATCAGACGCGGGAAATCGGCGCGCAGCGTCGCAGGGTCGAGCGCATATTTGACGAGTCCGCCGACCTTGTAATTTTCGATGACGACATCGGCTTCGGCGATCAGCGCGCGCACCGCCGCCTGCCCCTCGGCGGTCGCGATGTCGATGGCGACGCTGCGCTTGCCGCGATTGCAGCTGTGATAATAAGCGGCGCCCAGATTTTCGCCCGCCGCGCCGGTGACGAAGGGCGGCCCCCATTGGCGCGTATCGTCGCCCGCACCGGGACGCTCGACCTTCACCACCTCGGCGCCGAGGTCGGCGAGCAGTTGCCCGCTCCACGGCCCCGCGAGCACGCGCGCCAGTTCGACGACGCGCAGGCCCGCGAGGGGTTTGGCCATCGGCGCCGGCGACGATGCCTCAGGCAAAGGCGCTGATGCCGGTGATCGCGCGGCCGAGGATCAGCGCGTGGACGTCGTGCGTGCCTTCATAGGTGTTGACGGTTTCCAGATTCACCGCGTGGCGGATCACATGATAATCGGCCGAGATGCCGTTGCCACCGTGCATGTCGCGCGCCACCCGTGCGATATCGAGCGCCTTGCCGCAATTGTTGCGCTTGAGGAAGCTGATCATGTCGGGCGCCAGATGCCCTTCGTCGATCAGCCGGCCGACGCGCAGCGCCGCCTGGGTGCCGAGCGCGATCTCGGTGAGCATGTTGGCCAACTTCAGCTGGACGATCTGGTTCGCCGCCAGCGGGCGCCCGAACTGCTTGCGGTCGAGCGTATAATTGCGCGCCGCCTCATAGCAGAATTCGGCCGCGCCCATCGCGCCCCAACCGATGCCGTAGCGCGCGCGGTTGAGGCAGCCGAACGGCCCCTTCAGCCCCGAGACATGCGGCAGCAGCGCGTCTTCGCCGACCTGGACCCCGTCCATCACGATTTCGCCGGTGATCGACGCGCGCAAGCTGACCTTGCCCTCGATCTTCGGAGCCGACAGGCCCTTCATGCCCTTTTCGAGGATGAAGCCGCGGATCGCGCCATCGTGCGCATCGGACTTCGCCCACACGACGAAGACGTCGGCGATCGGCGAATTGGTGATCCACATCTTCGCGCCCTTGATCCGGTATCCGCCCGCGATCTTTTCGGCGCGCGTGCGCATCCCGGCGGGGTCGCTGCCGGCGTCGGGTTCGGTCAGGCCGAAGCAGCCGACGAGTTCCCCCGACGCGAGGCCGGGCAGGAAGCGCATCTTCTGCTCTTCGCTGCCATAGGCGTTGATCGGGTGCATTACGAGCGAGCTTTGCACCGAACAGGCCGAACGATAGCCCGAATCGACGCGCTCGACTTCGCGCGCGATCAGGCCGTAGCTCACATAATTGAGCCCCGCGCCGCCATATTTGGGATCGATCGTCGCGCCGAGCAGACCGAGCGCACCCATTTCCGACATGATGTCGCGGTCGAAGCGTTCGTCGAGAAAGGCCGAGGTGACGCGGGGCAACAGCTCGCCGGTCGCATAAGCGCGCGCCGCATCGCGGACCATCCGCTCCTCTTCCGAAAGCTGCGCGTCGAGCGCGAGAGGATCGAACGGGTCGAGCGCTTCGATGCGCTGCGGATCGGCGAGGGCCATGGGTCAGCTTTCTTCAAAAGCGCGGACCCGTCGATGCAGGCCCGCTCAGGAGGTCGGGTCGCCCGGCTTGCGGGCCATCGCGGCGGCCGGTCCGTCGCGCGGCTCCAATATCGCCGCGGTCTCGATCAGGTCAAGCGCGCGCCGCGCCTCATGATAGCGGCGCGCCGCGATCAGCCAGTCCTTCGCTTCGGCGGCGCCGGGCATCGCCTGCACCTCCTCGATCGCCTTGTCGACCTGCCCGCCCGCCAGATAGCGGCGCGCGCGGTCGAGCCGTTCGGATGCACGCAGCGACTGGGTGCCCGCCGGACGCACGACGAACAATTCGCTGACCTCGCGGCGCAGGCCGGTCCAGAAGCTGCCGCCGCCGTCGCTGCGGCCGACGAGTTCGGGCGCCAGCGCGTCGAGTTCGGCGCGCAACTGCTCCAGCGTCACCGGATCGCGCGACGTGTCGATGATCGTCTTGACCGCATTGGGCTGGTCGTCGCCGAAGCGCAGGCGCAGCTGCGCCTCGAGATAGCCGAGCGGCAGACCGCGATCGAGCGCACGGCGCACCGCGAAGGCGACGAGCAGCCCTTCGGCGCGCGAGGCATTGCCCGACGCGGACGCCGCTTCGAGATTGAGGCGCGACAGCCGCTGTTCCAGTTCGGCCACGCGCGCCGACAGCGCGTTCGCGCCATCGACCGGTGCGACGACCAGCGCCGGCTGCCCGCCTTGCCCGGCATCAGGCGCCGCTCCGGCGGGCGCCGCGGCCGGCGCCGTGCCGGTCGCGGGGACATCGGCGACCTTGGCGACCGGCGGCACATCCTTGCCGGTCAGCAGCCGGCTCATCGCCCAGCCGCCGCCGACGATCCCGACCACGAGCAGCGCGAGCGCCGCAATTATCAACGTCCGGAACGATAGCCCCCTGCTGCGGACGCCATCGTCCATACGCACGGGTTTGTCGTTTTCGATTGCCATATTATTCTTTCGCACGACCCTGTCTGGGGCTCTTGTGGCACAAAGCGCGGGCCTGTGCCACCATCGCCGCATCGTCGGGCCGGTCGGCAAGCGCGATCGCCTGCCAATCCCCCCCGGCCCTTGCTGCCACAGCGGGGCTTATCGCGACAAGCGTCAAATGCCCGCGTTGCCCTTCGGTCAGCGCCGCGATCCGGTCCGCACCGCGCCCCGAATGGGCGAGCAGCACCGCCGGCGCAGCGATCAGCGCCGCCCAGTCGGCGGGCGGCTCGACGGGATCGACCGCATAGCAGGGCAGCGGGGTCAACGCAGCATCGCGCGCCGCCAGCACGCTATGATCGCGGCCGCAAAGCCACAGGATATGGCGATAATTTCTGGACGTCATGCCATCAAGAAGCTGTTGGCCATCGCGCGTACCGACTTCCACGACGCGCAGGCCCGCCGCTTCCGCGGCTGCAGCGCTCGCGGCGCCCACGGCATGAACGGGCAGCGCGGCAAGCGCCTGCAAACCGGGACCGGCCAGCCGCACCGCCTGCGCGCTGGTGACGAGCAGTGCGTCAAACCCGGCGCGATCGGGCAGCGTCCAGTCGATCGCGCGCGCAGCGAACAGCGGCATGCTGCGCGCGTCGAGCCCCAGCGCCTGCGCCCGCGCCACCGTCGCCGCGCCGCCGGGGTCGGCGCGCGTCACGAGTAGCGGCAGCGATTCGGTCATGCCGCGAACAGGCGCCGCACCGATTCGGGCGCCTCGACCAGCAGACGCCGCGCCAGCGCTTCGGCTGCAGCCGGATCGGGCACCAGCGTCTCGCCGAGCGCATGGTCGGCGCCATCTTCGGAATAGATTTCGGCATCGAGGCGCAGCGTCCCGTCGGCCAGCCAGCGCGCATAGGCCGCGACCGGCGACCGGCAATCGCCGCCGAGCGCAGCCAGAAACGCGCGTTCGGCCGCAACCGCGCGGTGGGTGGGTTCGTGATCGACCCCGCGCAGCAGCGCGAGCGTTGCCGCATCGTCGGCGCGGCATTCGATACCGATCGCGCCCTGCGACGCGGCGGGCAAGAGTATCTCCGCCGGCTGCACCGTTCCGACCGCACGCATGCCAAGCCGTTCGAGCCCCGCCGCGGCGAGCAGGGTCGCATCGACCTCCCCCGCCGCCAGCTTGCCGAGCCGCGTCGCGACATTGCCGCGCAGCAGCGTCGTTTCGAGGTCAGGACGCAGGCGGCGGACCTGCGCGGCGCGGCGCGGGCTGCTCGTACCCAGCCGCGCGCCGTGCGGCAGGTCGGCGATCGCCTCAGCCGCGATCCCGTCGCGAACCACCAGCCGGTCGCGCGGGTCGGCGCGCTCGAGCATGGCGCCGAGCGCGAAGCGCGGATCACGCAGCGTCTCGACATCCTTCAGACTGTGCACGGCGATGTCGATCCGCCCACCGTCGAGCGCCGCGTCGAGCTCGCGCGTCCACAGCGCCTTACCGCCTACCTCGGCGAGCGCGCGGTCCTGGATCTTGTCGCCGGTGGCGGTCATCGGAACGATTTCGATCGCCTCGGGCGCGATGCCATAGGCGGCGATCAGCGCCGCGGCGGCCATATTGGCCTGCGCCATTGCCAGCGGCGAGGCGCGCGTACCGAGGCGGAGCGGGCGGTCGGGCGTGGGAAGCGGAATCGATGCCATGCGCGCCTGCTAGGGCTTCGGCGCGCGAAAGAAAAGGTGGCGCACGGTCTTGCAGGGACTCGATCGTCCGCCGCTTGCCCCCGCCCCCCTGGCACGGGTAAGGGGGCGCAACATTATGTCTCTCATCCTTGGCCTCGAATCGAGCTGCGACGAAACCGCGGCAGCGCTCGTCACCGACGACCGGCGCATCCTCGCGCATCGGGTCGCGGGACAGGAGGCCGAGCACCGGCCCTATGGCGGCGTCGTTCCCGAAATCGCGGCGCGCGCGCATGTCGACCGCCTCGCCCCGATCGTCGAAGGCGTGCTCGCCGATGCCGGGGTGACGCTCGCCGATGTCGATGCCATCGCCGCGACCGCCGGCCCCGGGCTGATCGGCGGCGTCATGGTCGGGCTGGTCACCGGCAAGGCGCTCGCCCATGCGGCGGGCAAGCCGCTGATCGCGATCAACCATCTCGAAGGCCATGCGCTCAGCCCGCGGCTCGCCGACCCCGACCTTCGCTTTCCCTATCTGCTACTGCTCGTCTCCGGCGGGCACTGCCAGCTTCTGCTCGTGCGCGGTGTCGACGATTATCGGCGGCTTGCCACCACGATCGACGACGCCGCGGGCGAGGCCTTCGACAAGACCGCAAAGCTGCTCGGGCTCGGCTATCCGGGCGGTCCGGCGGTCGAACGGCTTGCGGCGGACGGCGATCCGCATGCGGTGCCGCTCCCCCGCCCGCTGGTCGGTAGCGCCGAACCGCATTTCTCCTTCGCCGGTCTCAAGAGCGCGGTGGCGCGCGCGGTCGCATCGGGCGCGCACCGTCCCGCAGACGTAGCCGCGTCTTTCCAGCAAGCGGTCGTCGACTGCCTGATCGATCGCAGCCGCATCGCACTCGCCGCCTGCCCCGAAGCCACCGCCTTTGTCGTCGCGGGCGGCGTCGCTGCCAATGGTGCGATCCGCGCCGCGCTCACCGGCCTCGCCGCCGCGTTCGACAAGCTGTTTGTCGCGCCGCCGCTGTGGCTCTGCACCGACAATGGCGCGATGATCGCCTGGGCGGGCGTCGAGCGCTTCGCCGCGGGGCTCAGCGATCCGCTCGACACGGCGGCGCGGCCGCGCTGGCCGCTCGATCCCGCCGCCGAAGCCGTGCGCGGCGCCGGAGTAAAGGCATGACGCGCGACTGCATGACGTCATTTGAAAAGTTCGGCGTCGTCGGTGGCGGCGCCTGGGGCACGGCACTCGCCCAGCTTCTCGCCGCCGAGGGCGCACCGGTGCGCCTGTGGGCGCGCGAGGAAGACGTCGTGGCGGCGATCAACGCCGAGCATCGCAATCCACTGTTCCTGCCCGGTGCGGCGCTGTCGCCTTCGCTCACGGCAACGAGCGACCTTGGCGCGCTGTCGGGACTCGACGCGCTGCTCGTCGTCGTGCCGGTGCCCTATCTGCGCGCCGTGCTCGCGGCGCTGCCCGCAGGCGATGCGCCGCTGATCTTCTGCAGCAAGGGGATGGAGGCGGGCAGCTTCGACTTCCCGATCGACATCGCGCGCGAAATCTTTCCCGGCCGCGGCTTTGCCGTGTTGTCGGGGCCGACCTTCGCGCACGAGGTCGCGGCGGGGCTACCGACCGCAATCACGCTGGCGGCCGAGGACGCCGCGCTTGCCGAGGCGCTCGCCCGCGCGCTCGCCCGGCCGCATTTTCGTCCTTATGTATCGACCGACATGATCGGCGCCGAAATCGGCGGGGCGATCAAGAATATCCTCGCCATCGCCTGCGGCATCGTCGATGGCGCCGGGTTGGGGCTCAACGCGCGCGCCGCGCTGATCAGCCGCGGCTTTGCCGAGATGACGCGCTTCGGGCTCGCGCGCGGGGCGCAGGCCGAAACGCTCGCCGGGCTCGCCGGGCTGGGCGATCTCGTCCTGACCTGCACCTCGTCCAATTCGCGCAATTTCGCGCTCGGCCAGGGGCTGGGGCGCGGCGAAAGCGCTGCAACGCTGATGGCCGACCGCCGCACCGTTGCCGAAGGCGCATTCAGCGCCCCGGTGGTCGCCGCCGCCGCGCGCGCCGATGCGATCGACATGCCGATCACCGACGCGGTGGCGCGGCTCGTCGCGGGCGAAACGCGCGTCGCCGACGCCATTCAGGCCCTGCTCAGCCGCCCGCTGCGACCCGAAGGCCGATGATGCACCGCCGCCGATTGCCCGGATTGCCCGGATTGCCTAGCCCTTTTCCGCGCGCTAAACAGCGTGTAGGGGAGCAGCAGAAGGGGCGCCAGGCTTGAGCCAGACGGACAGCGCAGCCGCGCCCCCTTCCGCATCCACCGTGGCCGATCCGGTCGGGCAGGATGCTGACACCGCCGCGCTCGCCAAGGGCGGCCGCACCAATTTCTTCGGCTTCATCCTGCGCCTCGTCGCGCGCCTGCCCTTTCTCTATTTCGCCGGGCGCTGGTATGGCCCCGAAGCGGTCGGCCGCTTCGCCTTTGCCGTGCTCGTGATCGAGCTGATCGCGCAGCTTGCGACGCTCGGGCTCAAGCGCGGCCTCGCCGAACAGCTCAGCAAGCCGGGCGCCGATCATCGTCATATCGTGTGGGACGGCATGTTCGTCGCCTTCCTCGCCTCGGCGTTCGGCTCGGCGATTCTCTTCGCCTTTCCGCAGCTCATGTTCCCCTCGGGCGATATCGACGGCTGGGATCGCTGGGTGGCGATCACCGTCTTCGCGATCGCCGGGGCCGACATCGCACTCGCCGCCTGCGCCTATCGCTACGACATCGGCGCTACGGTCCGCGCGCGTTCGATCGTCGAACCCTGGGCGATCAGCGCCGCCGCGTTCGGCTTCGCCTTCTATTCGCTGCGCGACGGGTTGATCCTTTCCTACGCCGCCGCGATGATCGCGACCTTCTTCACCGCGCTCATTCCGATGATTCGCCACTATGGCGGCCCCGGCGTCTGGCGCCCGCATCCCGCGCAGCTCATCTCGCTCGCCCGCCGCAACGCGCCGCTCGCCGCTGCCGATGCGATCGAATGGGGAACCCGCCGGCTCGACCTGTTCATCCTCGGCCAGTTCACCTCGCCCGCGATCTACGGCATCTATTACATGGCGCAGCAGGTTGCCTCGCTGCCGCAGAAGCTCAAGACCAGCTTCGAGCCGATCCTCGGCCCCGTCATCACCCGCAATCTGGCGGAGAACCGCCTCGCCGCGGTCGCCGCGCAGGTCAGCCAGGTCGGCTTCTGGATCATCGCGGCGCAAGCAGGAATCGCGCTTGCGCTCGGCATTCCGGGCGAAGCGGTGATGGGCCTCGTCGGCCCGCAGTTCGTCGAGGGCAATGTCGCACTCGCCTTCCTGCTCGCGGCGGAGGTCGTGGCGGCGACGGCGGTGGTGAGCGAAGCCGCGCTCGTCTATGTCGCGCGCCACCGCAATCTGCTGATCAGCATCGCGACGCTCGCACTGCAGGCGGTGCTCAGCGTCGCGCTGATTCTCACCGCCAAGTCGATGGGGCTACCGCCGATCGCCTATGCCGGCGCCGTCGCGCTCGCGCTGATGCTCGCGCTCGGTTTCGCGTCGGTGGTGAAGGCGCGGCTGCTCGCGCGTATTCTCGGGGCGCCCGTCAACAGCCTGCGCTGGGCGCTCGTCTGGGCCACCGCCGGGGCGACGGTTCTCGGCTGGGGCGCGACGCAGATGCCCGAATGGGCCGAGCTGCTGATCGGCGTCCCCTTCATCCTCGGCATCTATGCGTGGCTGATCTGGACGCGCGGCTTCGGTCCGGCCGACCGGGCGCTGTTCCGCAAGCAGCCTGACGCGGCCGCCCCCGCAAGCTGAACCGCCGCATCAGCCGAGGCGCGCGGCGACCTCCGCTTTCAGATCGCTTTGCGCGCGCGGGCCGACCTGCGCGATGATTTCGCGCGCGCACACCGCACCCATCGTCAGGCAATCGGCGAGCGAACGGCCCTCGGCCTGACCCGCAAGGAAACCCGCCGCAAACAGGTCACCGGCGCCCGTCGTGTCGACGACCGTATCGATCGGCTCAGCGCCGACCGCGACGCGCTCGCCGTTCGCAACCGCGATCGCGCCCTTTTCGCTGCGCGTCACGACGAGCAGCGGTACGCGCGGTGCGATCGCCGCAACCGCGGCTTCGAAGTCCTGCGTTCCGGCGAGCGCGCAGATCTCGACCTCGTTGGCGAACAATATGTCGAACAATCCTTCGCCGATCAGCGCGCGGAAATCATCGCCATGGCGGTCGATGATGAAGGCGTCGGACAGGGTGAAGGCAACCTTTCGTCCGGCCCCGCGCGCGACGTCGATCGCGCGGCGCATCGCGGCGCGCGACAGCGGCGGATCCCACAGATAGCCCTCGAGATAGAGGATGTCGGCGTCGGCGATCCAATCTTCGGCGATCATCGCCTGTTCGAGCAGATGGCTTGCGCCGAGAAAGGTGTTCATCGTCCGCTGGCCGTCGGGCGTGACGAGGATCAGGCAGCGCGCGGTCGGCGCGCCTTCCTTGAGCGCCGGAGTTTCATAGGCGACGCCGAGCGCGCGCAGATCGTGGGTGAAGACGCTGCCGAGCTGGTCGTCGGCAACCTGGCCGATGAAGGCGCAGCGGCGGCCGAGCGCGGCCATGCCGGCGAGCGTGTTCGCTGCCGATCCGCCCGACATTTCGATCGCCGGACCCATCGCCGCATACAGCCGCCCTGCTTCTTCGGCATCGATCAGGCGCATCGACCCTTTGGTCAGGCCCTCGGCCTCGATCAGCGCGTCGTCGGCGCGGGCAATGACATCGACGATCGCATTGCCGATCGCAACGACTTCGAAACGGGCGGTGGAGGCCATGAAAAATCCTGTGATGCGTGGGAAAATATGCCGCGCGCCTTAGGGGGCCGCGCGCGCCAAGGCAAGCGCGACGCTTGACGACGCAGCGCCCGCCGCGCCATTCGGACGCATGGCCCGTGCCGTCCAAGCCCTGTTCCTCGCCATCGGCGACCTGTCGAGCCCGCGGGTGCTGCGCATCCTGGCGATCAGCCTTGCCCTCACCCTGCTGCTGTTCATTGCGGCGGGCGCGACGCTTCTGGCTGGGGCGCGCTGGGCGCTCACGCATTGGCAGTGGCTGGGCGCGGCGGGGATCGACATGGCGAGCGTGCTGATCCTGCTGCTGCTGATCGCGGGGAGCTGGCTCTTGTTTCGCGCCGTCGCGATTGTCGTCGTCGGGCTGTTCGCCGACGCCATCGTCGCCGATGTCGAGGGGCGCCACTATCCCGCCGCCGCGGCAGGCGCGGTCGATGTCGGCTGGCGGCAGTCGGCCGCCCTCGCGCTCGCATCGCTCGCGCGCCTGATCCTTGGCAATCTTGCCGCGCTGCCCTTTTATGTCCTCCTCCTGGTGACGGGAATCGGCACGCCGATCCTAGCCTTCTTCGTCAACGCGCTGCTGCTCGGCCGCGATCTCGAGGCGATGGTCCTCGCCCGCCATCCCGGCCGGCCACGCCTCGAGCGGAGCGCGCGCTGGTCGCTAGGCCTGCTGTCCGCCGCAAGCTTTCTGGTTCCCGTCGCCAATCTGTTGGCGCCCATCGCGAGCGCGGCTATGGCCATCCACATGCTCCATCTGCGCCGGGCAGACAGATAAAGGGGAACCGGCTTGACCCGCACCACCAATTTGGCCGCACTCGCCGGCCTTTCGCTGATGCTCGGCGGCTGCGCCGCCACCGCCGTGCCGCGCGTGACGCCGCCGCCGACAAGCAGCGCCCCGGCGCCGCTCAACCCGCCGCGTGTCACCCAGAATAATGCGCTCGTCGGGCGCGATGCCAACAGCGCGCTGCGCCTGTTCGGCAAGCCGCGGCTCGACGTCAGCGAGGGCGCGGGTCGCAAGCTGCAATTCGCCGGGTCGGCGTGCATATTGGATGTTTACTATTACGCCCAGCGCTCAGGCGCCGAAGCGCTTGCCACCCATGTCGACGCGCGCACCCCCGACGGGCGCGACGCGAATGTCGACAGCTGCATCGCCGCGCTGCGGCGGTAGGGCAAAGATCGATCGGGAAATAAGTGCGCTAGGCGCGATCGATCGCGCCCGTATCGAGTAACGGCGCGGCGTCGATGTCGGCGGCGCCGAGCACGATCGCCAGCCGCTCGGTCGCGGCGAGGATCATCGCCTGTTCCCATGCGGCCAGCGCGGCGAAGCGGTCGGCGAATATCTGTTGCAGCATATCGGGCGCCTCGGCGACGCGGCGCTGACCCGCGTCGGTCGCGGTCAGCAGCATCTGTCGCTTGTCGCGCTCGCTTCGCGTCCGCGTCACCAGCTCCATGGCAACCAGCCGGTCGACGATGGCGGTGATCGTCGCGTGGCTGAATTGCAGGCGCTGTGCGACCTGCCCCGGCGTGGCGCCCTGCGCCCCCGCCACATCGCGCAGCACGAGCAGCTGCGACGGCGTCAGGCCGGTCGCCGCGCCCAGCTTGCGGCTGCCCGTCTCGGTCGCGCGCAGGATGCGCCGCAGCGCGCGCAGGGTGGCGTTGGCAATTTCGGACTCCATCCCGCCTTGTTAGCCGCGCCCGCAGAGGGCGCCAATTGCAAAGTCGCCATCGCTCTGATGCGGAATTTTATTTCAGATCATGAAACATTATGGTCGCCGCGGGGTTGAACGAGGCGGTAAACATCCTATATTTCGCGGCATACCGGACCAGGTTGCTCGAATATGCGCTTGGCATTATTTCAGGAGATGAAAGATATTTGACCGGCCACAGGAACGGGACACGGCACCATCCACAAAGGAATCGCCGTCCGGCCGACCCGCCGCGTCGCTGCAATTTCGCAAGCCGGTCGCTACCGACGGGCCGGCGATCACCGCGCTGATCGCGGCCTGCCCGCCGCTCGACCGCAATTCGCGCTACTTCAATCTGATCCAGTGCACCCATTTCGCCGACAATTGCATCATCGCCGAACGCGGCGGTCGCATTCTCGGTTGGATTTCGGGGCATCGCCCGCCCGCCGAACCGAGCGCCTTCTTCGTCTGGCAGGTCGCGGTCGCGCCCGAAGGACGCGGCCAGGGGCTCGCCAGCCGTATGCTCGACGAACTGCTCACGCGGCCGGCGCAGGCGGGCGTGACGCACGTTCTGGCGACGATCACCGCCGACAATGCGGCGTCGTGGGCGCTGTTCCACGGCCTTGCCCGGCGCCACGATACGACGCTCGACCGCAGTATCGTCTTCGAGCGCGACGCCCATTTCGCGGGCGTCCATCCCAGCGAGTTTCAAGCCCGCATCGGGCCATTCGCCATCGATACGACACCGACCGATACGACATCGCCTGAATGACTCAGGCACAATGACACAGGCAGAATAGGGGTATTCACATGATCAACGCACCCAAACCGTCCGGGTCCATTCCCGACCGGAGCATTTACGAACGCCGCGAATCGGTGGTCCGCAGCTATGCCCGCGCGATGCCGCGTCAGTTCGGCAAGGCCGAAGGCGTATGGATGCACGACGATCAGGGCGGTCGCTATCTCGACTTCCTGTCGGGCTGTTCGACGCTCAACTATGGTCACAACCATCCGATTTTGAAGCAGGCGCTGCTCGATTATATCGCCGCCGACGGCATCGCCCACGGGCTCGACCTGCACACCGATGCCAAGGCTGCCTTTCTCGACACGTTCGAGGATGTGATCCTGAAGCCGCGCGCACTCGACTATCGCGTCATGTTCACCGGCCCGACCGGCACCAACGCGGTCGAGGCAGCGATCAAGCTCGCGCGCAAAGTGACGGGGCGCGAACTGGTTATCGCCTTCACCAACGGCTTTCACGGTATGACGCTCGGCGCGCTTGCCTGCACCGGCAATGCCGCCAAGCGCGGCGGCGCGGGCGTCCCGCTCGCCCATGTCGCGCACGAACCCTATGACGGCTATTTCGGCCCCGAGGTCGACACCGCCGAACTGCTCGACCAGCGGTTGGCCGATCCGTCGAGCGGCCTCGACGCCCCCGCCGCGATCCTGGTCGAAACGGTGCAGGGCGAAGGCGGCCTCAACGCTGCCTCGCCCGAATGGCTGCGCAAGATCGCCGACATCGCAAAGCGCCACGGCGCGCTGCTGATCGTCGACGACATCCAGGCGGGCTGTGGCCGCACGGGAAGCTTCTTCAGCTTCGAGGAAATGGGCTTCACGCCTGACATCGTCACGCTTGCCAAATCGCTGTCGGGCATGGGCCTGCCCTTTGCGCTGACCCTTTTCCGCCCCGAACTCGACCAATGGTCGCCCGGCGAACATAATGGGACGTTCCGCGGCAACAACCACGCCTTCGTCACCGCGACCGCCGCGCTCGGCCATTTCTGGAGCAGCGACGCTTTCGCCGACGATGTGCGCCGCCGCGGGGCGCTGCTTGAGGAGCGGCTCGCACGCATCGCCGCCGAACATGGCTTCGAAACGCGCGGCCGCGGGATGATGCGCGGCATCAACGTCGGGTCGGGCGAACGCGCCGGGGCGATCACCGCTGCCTGCTTCGACGCCGGCCTCATTATCGAGACCAGCGGGGCGCACGACGAAATCGTCAAGGTGCTCGCGCCGCTCGTCATCGATGACGCCCTGCTCTCGGCAGGGCTCGACATTCTCGAAACCAAGATCCGCGAAGCGATGGCCGACGATTACGCCGTCGCCGCCGAATGAAAACAGGAGACCGACCATGATCATCCGCAATCTCGACCAGATCCGCAAATCCGACCGCAACGTCCGCTCGAACGGCTGGGCCAGCGCGCGCATGCTGCTCAAGGACGACGGGATGGGCTTTTCCTTCCACGTCACCACCATGTTCGCGGGCAGCGAGCTGAAAATGCATTATCAGAACCACCTCGAGGCGGTGTTCGTGCTCAAGGGCACGGGGACGATCGAGGATCTGGACAGCGGCGAAATCCATCGGCTCGAACCCGGCGTGATGTATGCGCTCGACAAGCACGACCGCCACATCGTGCGCCCCGAAACCGACATACTGACCGCCTGCGCCTTCAATCCGCCGGTCACCGGCAAGGAAGTGCATGACGCAAGCGGCGCCTATCCGGCCGAGGCCGACATGGCGAGCGAGCCGGCGCGCGAGGCCGCGCCCGCAGCGTAAAACCCATATCAACAGGGGGAAGTCCCATGACCGACATCTACCCATCGCGTCACGCGGCCGCGCCAGAAATGCGGCCGCGGCTCGACCCGGTCGTCCGCAGCGCGTGGACGCCCGACGCACCGATCAGCCGCGAGCAGGCGGAGGGCTTCGATCGCGACGGCTATCTGCTGCTCGAGAACCTCTTCGACGACGAGGAAGTGACCTATTTGCAGCGCGCCGCGGGCAAGCTGCTCGCTGATCCCGACGCGCTCGACGAGGAAACGATCGTCACCGAGCCGCAGAGCCGCGAAATCCGGTCGATCTTCGACATTCACAACCAGAGCGCGATCATGGCGCGGCTTGCTGCCGACGAGCGGCTGGCGGGGATCGCGCGCTTCCTGCTCGGCGACGAGGTTTACATCCACCAGTCGCGCCTCAACTACAAACCCGGCTTCAAGGGCAAGGAATTCTACTGGCACAGCGATTTCGAAACCTGGCATGTCGAGGACGGCATGCCGCGGATGCGCGCGCTTTCAATGTCGGTTCTGCTCGCCGAGAACACGCCGCACAATGGCCCGCTGATGGTCATTCCGGGGTCGCATCGCACCTATCTGACCTGCGTCGGCGAAACACCCGACGACCATTATCGCCAGTCGCTGAAGCGCCAGGAATATGGCGTTCCCGACGAGGACAGTCTCGCCGAACTGGCGCATGATCACGGTATCGTTGCGCCGACCGGCGCGCCGGGAACCGTGATCCTGTTCGACTGCAACCTGATGCACGGGTCGAACGGCAACATCACCCCCTTCCCGCGCGCGAATGCCTTCCTCGTCTATAATGCGGTGAGCAACCGGCTCGAAAAGCCGTTCGGGGTCGACAAGCCGCGCCCCTGGTTCCTCGCGCATCGCGGCGCCCCCGAACCGCTCGCCATCGAGGCGGGTCCGCTCACCGAAAGGATCGCGGCATGACACAGGACGTCAAAAAGGGTGGACACAGCGTCGAAAAGATCGGCGGCACGTCGATGGCGGCGACCGCGACATTGTTCGACAATGTGCTGATCGCCGGCCGCTCGGGCGCCGATCTCTACAATCGCATTTTCGTGGTGTCGGCCTATGCCGGGATCACCAACCTGCTGCTCGAGGACAAGAAGACCGGCGAACCCGGCGTGTTCGGGCGCTTCGTCGCCGACGACGAGGACAGCGACGGCTGGCGCCGCGCGATGGAGGCGGTGCGCGGTGCGATGCATGCGCGCAACGAGGCGATGTTCGCGCGCCGCAAGAGCCGCGACGAAGCCGATGCCTTCGTCGACATGCGACTCGATGCGGTCGCCGCCTGCCTCGACGATCTTGCGCGGCTGCGCAGCCACGGCCGCTTCTGCGTCAAGGAACAGCTCGTCACAGCCCGCGAATTGCTCGCCGGGCTGGGCGAAGCGCACAGCGCCCACAGCACCGCGCTGCTGCTGCGGGATCGCGACGTCAACGCGCGCTTCGTCGATCTGACCCCTTGGGATCAGGAGGATCTGCGTACGCTCGACGAGCGGATCACCGAGGCCTTTGCCAACATCGATCTGGCGACGACGCTGCCGATCGTCACCGGCTATGCCGGCTGCCAGGGCGGCATGGTGAAACGCTTTGCGCGCGGCTATACCGAGATGACCTTCTCGCGCATCGCGGTGCTGACCGGCGCGCGCGAGGCGATCATCCACAAGGAATTCCACCTGTCGAGCGCCGACCCCAAGCTGGTCGGCGAGGATAAGGCGCGCAAGATCGGCCGTACCAACTACGATGTCGCCGACCAGCTCGCCAATCTGGGCATGGAGGCGATCCATCCGGGCGCCGGACGCGGCCTCAGGCAGACCGACATTCCGCTGCGCGTGCGCAACACCTTCGATCGCGAAGATGGCGGCACGCTCGTCACCGGCACCTATGTCTCCGACGTGCCGCGGGTCGAGATCGTCACCGGCATCCGCCAGATGCAGGCGCTGCAATTCTTCGAACAGGATATGGTCGGGGTGAAGGGTTATGATGCCGCAATCCTCGACGTGCTGACGCGTCACGGCCTGTGGATTGTCAGCAAGGCGTCGAATGCCAACACCATCACCCACTATCTGTCGGCCAGCGCCGGCGCGGTGAAGAAGGTGATCGCCGATCTGCAAAAACAATATCCCGACGCCGCGATATCGGCGCATCCGGTCGCAATGGTGTCGGTGATCGGCAGCGACATCGCGCGGCCGGGGCTGGTGCCCGATGCGCTGCGCGCGCTTGACGACGCCGGTGTCGCGATGATCGCGATGCAGCATCAGATCCGTAACGTCGATGTCCAGTTCATCGTCGAAAGCCGCGATTTCGATGCCGCCGTCCGCGCGCTGCACCGCACGTTGGTCGAAGAGGATGCCGGCGGGGCAGAAGGGCGCCGCGCCGCCTGACGCGCGGCACCCGCACCCAACCGATGCTCGCCACCCTCGCTCCCGTTCGCAGCCTGCTGCTCGCCATCTTCGTGATGATGGCGGGCAGCGGCTTCTTGTCGACGCTGATCGGCCTGCGGCTCGAGCGGGCGGGCAGCGACACGATCCTGATCGGGTTGGTCGCCACCGCCTATTTCGGCGGATTGACGCTCGGCGCCTTGCGCGCCGGCACAATCGTCCGCCGCGTCGGCCATATCCGCGCCTTTGCCGCCTTCGTCGCGCTGCTTTCAGCGAGCACGCTCACCTATGCACTGGTCCAGCACCCGCTGCTCTGGGCCCTGCTGCGGCTGGTCGACGGCCTGTGCGTCGCGGGCATGTTCATCTGCGTCGAAAGCTGGCTCAACGACCGCGCCGAACCCGAGACGCGCGGCGGCATCCTCGCCGCCTATATGGTCGCGCTCTATTCGGGGCAGGCCGTCGGTCAGCTTTTCCTGAGCACCGGTGCGGCAACGCCGGCCGTCCCCTTTCAGATCGCCTCGATCCTCATCTCGCTCGCCATCCTGCCGGTCTGCTTGACACGCAGCGCGGCGCCAACCCTGGGCGAAGCCGATAACCTTCCCCTCGCACGGCTGTTTGCCGCCTCGCCGCTCGGGCTGGCGGGGGCGGCGATCACCGGGCTGATCCTCGGCGCCTTCTACGGCATGGCTGCGATCTATGCGCGCGGGATCGGCCTGGGGCTCGGCGCGATCGCCACCTTCATGATGACGGTGATTCTCGGCGGCGTGGCGCTGCAATGGCCGCTGGGACGCCTCTCCGACCGCTATGACCGCCGCCGCGTCATCATCGCCTGTTTCGCGCTTGCACTGGCGGTGAGCGTGGCGCTCGCCGCCGCGCCGGGGGGCGCCCTGCTGCTGCTGTTCGGCGCGGCCTTCGGCGGGCTCAGCTTCGCGCTTTATCCGCTGTGCGTCGCGCACGCCAACGACCGCCTGCTCCCTGCCGAACGGGTAAGCGCCAGCGGCCAGCTTGTGCTTCTCTATTCCGCCGGAGCCGCGCTGGGCCCGCTCGGCGCCGCCGCGGCGATGAACTGGATGGGTCCGGGCGGCCTGTTCCTGTTCATCGCGGCCTGCGCCGCGGCGATGCTGGGTTTCAGCCTGTGGCGGCTTGCCGCCACCGCGCCGGTGCCTGGTCCGGCGCAGCAGGATTTCCAGATGTTGCCCCGCACGACCCCGGTCGCGGCGCTGCTCGACCCCTCCGGCCCCGAAGCCGCCACCGTAAAGGATTAACCGACCCATGGACCGTTCGTCCCCGCTCCCCGCCGCCGGACAGCCCGCGCCGCTCCCCACCCAATCGACGCTGCGCCGCGCGATCGGGGCGTCGGCGCTCGGCAATGCGGTCGAATGGTTCGACTATGGCATCTACGCCTATGGCGTCACCTATATCTCGGCCGCGCTTTTCCCTGGCGAGGCGAGCGAGGCGGTGCTCTTCGCGCTCGCAACCTTCGCCATTTCCTTCCTCGTCCGCCCCCTCGGCGGGCTGTTCTGGGGGCCGCTCGGCGACCGCATCGGCCGCAAGTCGGTGCTCGCGATGACGATCCTGATGATGGCGGGTGCGACCTTCGCCGTCGGCCTGATCCCATCCTATGACAGTATCGGCTTCTGGGCGCCCGCGATCCTCGTCCTGTTGCGGATGATCCAGGGTTTTTCGACCGGCGGCGAATATGGCGGCGCGGCGACCTTCATGGCCGAATATGCCCCCGACGCCCGGCGCGGCTTCTATGGCAGTTTCCTTGAATTCGGAACGCTCGCGGGCTTTTCCTTCGGCGCCGCGCTGATGCTCGGCTATTCACTCCACCTCGGCGATGCGGCGATGCACGAATGGGGGTGGCGCATCCCCTTCCTCGTCGCCGGCCCGATCGGGCTGATCGGCATGTATGTCCGCTCGAAGATGGAGGATACGCCCGTCTTTCTGGAGGCGCAGCAGGCGGCCGAGGACCGGCCCGCGCCCGGTCTCGCCGCGCTCGCCCGGGATCACTGGCGGCCGCTGCTCGTCGTCGGCGGGCTCGTCGTGGCACTCAACGTCGTCAATTATACACTGCTCAGTTATATGCCGACCTATCTGGAACGGCGGATCGGCCTCGCGCCCGATCAGGCGCTGCTCGTCCCGATCATCGGGATGCTGTTCATGATGGTTTTCCTGCCCTTTGCCGGGGCGCTGTCGGACCGGATCGGACGGCGGCCGATGTGGCGCTTCTCGCTCATCGCGCTGCTCGTCGCGGTCGTCCCGCTCTATATGCTGATCGGCACGGGCTTCGCGGGGGCGGTCGCGGGCTTCCTGCTGCTCGGCCTGCTCTATGTACCGCAGCTCGCGACGATCTCGGCGACCTTCCCCGCACTCTTTCCGACCGCAGTGCGTTTTGCCGGCTTTGCGATCGCCTATAATATCTCAACGTCGATCTTCGGCGGCACCGCACCGATGGTCGGCAGCGCATTGATCTCTGCGACCGGCGACCCGCTGATGCCCGCCTATTATATGATGGCAGCGTGTCTCGTCGGGCTCGTCGCGCTTCATTACATGCCCGAAACCGCCGGCCGTTCGCTGCGCGATGACCCGTTCCGGCGCTAGCAACCAGCCGGGTTCCCTGCCCGGCCTATCGGTCAGGCGCGCGAAACCCACGCTTTGGCTCGCACGGGCATTGACCTGGCGGGCGCAGTTTTCCAAGCGGCGACCTATGGATTGAGCGAGCGAAGGCCGGGGGGCGGGGCGCTTGTATCGGATTCTGGAAGGATCGAGGTTTCGCCCCGCTTATGAAGATTTTCCAACGCTTCGCATCGCATGCACAGGATGTCGCGATCGATCTCGGCACGGTCAACACCGTCATCTATGTCCGCGGCCGCGGTATCGTGCTCAACGAACCCTCGGTGATCGCGATCGAAACGCGCGACGGCGTGCGCCGCGTCAAGGCGGTCGGCGCCGATGCCAAGCTGATGATGGGCAAGACGCCCGCCAATCTCGAGGCGCTGCGACCGCTGCGCGACGGGGTGATCGCCGACATCGACCTGGCCGAACAGATGATCAAGCACTTCATCGACAAGGCGCTCGACGGCACAAGCCGCCTGCGGCGCCGCGGCCATGTCGTGGTCTGCGTGCCGTCGGGGTCGACGCATGTCGAAAGGCGCGCGATCCGCGACGCGGCCTCCAACGCCGGCGCGAGCAGCGTTCAGTTGATCGAGGAACCACTCGCCGCGGCGATCGGCGCCGGCCTGCCCGTCACAGAACCACAGGGAACGATGGTCGTCGACATTGGTGGCGGCACTACCGAAGTAGCCGTGCTGTCGCTCGGCGGCGTCGCGCACAGCAGTTCGGTACGCGTCGGCGGCGACAAGATGGACGACATGATCGCGTCGTATATCCGCCGCAAGCATAATATGATGATCGGCGAGATGACGGCCGAGCGCATCAAGCTCGCGATTGGCTCCGCGGTGCCGCCGCAGGACGAAGGCGTCGTCATGGCCGTCAAAGGGCGCGATCTCGTTAGCGGCCGCCCGTCCGAAATCAGCGTGTCCGAAGCCGAAATCGCCGAGGCACTGGCCGAACCGGTGGGCCAGATCGTCAGCGCGGTAAAGGCGGCACTCGAACGGACCCCGCCCGAATTGTCGGCGGACATCATCGATGCGGGGATCATGCTCACCGGCGGCGGCGCCCTGCTGCGCCGGATGGATCAGGCCATCTCCGCGGCAACCGGCTTGCCGGTGCTGGTCGCCGAAGATGCGCTGATCTGCGTCGCCATGGGGGCCGGGCTGACGTTCGACGATCGGTCCTACAGCGGCATATTGATGGCCGCCTGATTTCACGCACCGCGCCGTCCTGCGGTGCGGGCGCTTTACCGCGCGCTGCTCGCGCACGCAAAAAGGGCGGCTCAGCGCCGCCCTTCGCAATCCCGGCCGTGCCGGGACAAGCCGTTGCCGGCCCGCGCCATCGGGACGCGGGTAGCGCGCTTACTTGATCTTGGCTTCCTTGAACTCGACGTGCTTGCGCGCACGCGGGTCATATTTGCGCACCGACATCTTTTCGGTCATCGTGCGCGGGTTCTTCTTGGTGACATAGAAAAAGCCCGTGTCGGCGGTGCTCACCAGCTTGATCTTGACGGTCGTCGGCTTGGCCATGGCCCTGATCCTCGAACTATTGGCACATCCGCCGGATCGTCCGGCACATGTGGCGGGACTGGGGGCCCCGACGGTTGCTATGAAAAACAAAGAGGGCCGCGCGCGGGCGCCGCCCTCATTTATCCGGGCGCCATTGGCCGGATTCGCGGTCAATGTCAAGCAATCTGTGGTCGAAAAGGGGGCGGGCCGATGGGGTGCGCCCGCCCCCGGGAGGGGTCTCGCGATGGGGGTCAGCCGTTGCGGATCTGGAAATGCACGACCATCACCTTCCAGCTTTCCTCGGCCACCCCGCCGCGCGTCGCGGGCTTGAAGCGCCATTTGGCGAGCGCGCGGCGTTTCGTTTCGGCGAAAAAGCCCGGGCTGTCGGTGCTGACCAGCTCGACCGCCTTCACCCGGCCGTCGGTGCCGATCAGCACGCGCACCTTCGCGCTGCCTTCGATCTCGCGCCGCTGTTCGCTTGCGGGATAATCGGGCTGAAAGCTGCCGGCAAAGCGCTGGTCGAGTTCGGCCAGGACGAGCGGCGGCGGCTTGGGCGGATCGGCGGGCCGGACCGTCGTCGGGCCGGGATCATAGGGAAGCGGGTCGGGTACCACCGGCTTCACCTCGAACCCTCGGCCGGCCGGGGGGAATGTATCGACCAGCGGCCGAACCGCTTCGGTCGGCGTGTTGCTCCTTGGGCTCGGCTTGACCTCTGGCTTCGTCTCGGGCGGTTTGGGCTTTTCGATTTCAATCAGCGTGCCGGTCAGCGGCGCGAGCACGGGCGCCTTTTCGATGATGATCGGTGACAATGCGACCGCAACGACGAGCGCCACCGGCAGGCCGACCGCAAAGGTGAGCGCCACGGGTCGATGGCCTGCGCCGGGATCGTAGCTATTGCGGCGCGGCGGCGCGGCGCCGGCGACTGCGGTGGTCGCCTCGGGCGCCGATACGATCGCCGAGATCAGGGGAATCAGGGTCATGGCCTCTCTCCTTGCCTGTGACCGGCTCCGCCCGTTTCTGACCGAGCTGTCTGCCGGATCAGTTTGTGTGATATTATAACGTCACAAATATTGTCAAGCGGCAAGATAGGAATGCGCCGACGCCGCGCGTTCAGGAAATGGAGAGACGCGCTATCGCCTGATCCTTGGTGATCAGCGGCAGCAGTTCGGCCATATCGGGCCCATGGTCGCGGCCGGTGAGCGCGCGACGCAGCGGCAGGAACAGCGCACGCCCCTTCGCGCCGGTCGCGGCCTTCACCGCGGCGGTCAGCGCGTGCCAGGGGTCGGCATCCCAATCGAGCGCGGGTGCCGCGGCCGCAGCGGCGGCAAGTACCGGGCGATCGGCGGCGTCGGGCACGGGCGGCACGAACGGCCCGTCGAACACCGGAACCCATTCCGCAGCCTCGGCCACGGTCATCAGATTGGGACGAATCGCGTTCCAGCGCGCGGCGCCGATCGCGAGCGGCAGGCGCGGCGCAACCGCGTGATAATCGGTGTGGTGCAGAATCTTCTGGTTGAGCAGCGCCAGCTCGGCCTCGTCGAAGCGCGCCGGCGCGCGGCCGAAGCGCGCGAAGTCGATCGCTTCGATCAGCGGTCCCGCGCTCGTCACCGGCTCGACCGGATCGCTCGTCCCGAGGCGCGCCAGCAGCGCGACGAGCGCGATCGGTTCGATACCATTCTCGCGCAGCGCTGCCATGCCGAGCGAGCCGAGGCGCTTCGACAACTTGCCTTCGGTGCCGACGAGCAGCGCCTCGTGCGCGAATGCGGGCGGCGTCGCGCCGAGCGCCTGAAACATCTGGATCTGCGCCGCGGTGTTCGACACATGATCCTCGCCGCGCACGACATGCGTGATACCCATGGCAATATCGTCGATCACGCTGGGCAGCAGATAGAGCCAGCTGCCGTCGGCGCGGCGCACGACCGGGTCGGACATGGTCCTGGGGTCGAAATGCTGCGGGCCGCGAATCAGGTCGGTCCACTCAATCGGCGCGCCCTGATCGAGCCGGAAGCGCCAGTGCGGCGCCACGCCTTCGGGCACCGGCGCGTCGGCGGACTTACGCTCATAGACCGGCGGCAGCCCGCGCGAGAGCAGAATCTTGCGCCGGATTTCCAGCTCCTCGGGCGTCTCGTAACAGGCGTAGACGCGGCCCGCCGCCTTCAGCTTTTCAAACTCGGCCTCATAGAGCGCGAAGCGCGCCGACTGGCGCTCCTCGCCGTCGATATCGAGACCCAGCCATGCGAGATCGGTGCGGATGCCCTCGACATATTCCTCCTTCGAGCGTTCGAGATCGGTATCGTCGATGCGGAGCAGGAAGCGCCCGCCATGCTTGCGCGCCCACATCCAGTTATGGAGCGCGGTGCGGACATTGCCGACGTGCAGGCTGCCGGTCGGCGAGGGAGCGAAGCGGGTGATGACGGTCATGGCGCGCCTATAACCGGTTTCGCGCGGGATGCGAGTCAGGCGGTGCGAAAACCGTGCGTGATCGGATAGCGGCGGTCGCGGCCAAAGTTGCGCGTCGACAGCTTGACCCCCGGCGGCGCCTGGCGCCGCTTATATTCGGCGATCGCCAGCAGCCTTTCGATGCGCGCCACCACGCCGCGGTCGAAGCCGTAGCGCGCGACCACATCGTCGACGCTCGCCTCTTCTTCGACCAGCATATGGAGCATGCGGTCAAGATCCTCATAGGGCGGCAGGCTGTCCTCGTCCTTCTGGTCGGGGCGGAGTTCGGCGCTGGGCGGCTTGGTGATGATGCGGTCGGGCATCACCGGCGTCACCGGATTGCGCGACAGGCGCGGGACATTCGCGTTGCGCCAGCGCGATACCGCGAACACCGTGGTCTTGTAGGCATCCTTCAGCGGGTTATAGCCGCCCGCCATATCGCCATAGATAGTCGCATAGCCGACGCTCATCTCGCTCTTGTTTCCCGTCGTCATCAGCATCGGGCCGAACTTGTTGCTGAGCGCCATCAGCGTGACGCCCCGGATGCGCGACTGGACATTCTCCTCAGTCGTATCGACCGCCGCGTCGGCGAAGCTGTCCGACAGCATCGTATCGAAAGCCTCGACCGCCGGGACGAGCGAAATCATGTCGAGCCGGCACCCGATCATGCCCGCGCAGCCCGCCGCATCGTCGAGGCTGTCCCGACTGGTAAAGCGGCTCGGCAGCATCACGCACCACACCTTGTCGGGGCCGAGCGCGTCGGCGGCGATCGCGGCGCAGATCGCCGAATCGATTCCGCCCGACAGGCCCAGCACGACGCCGGGAAAGCGATTGCGCTCTACATAGTCGCGCAGCGACAGCACCATCGCGTCATATATGTCGGCGGGATGTGCATCCCATTCGGCGATCGCGCCGGGCGAGCAGATCCAGCCGTCGGCCTCTTTCGTCCAGCGGGTTACGCGCTCTTCGGCTTCCCAGTCGGTCAGGCGATGCGCCGCGCGCCCGTCGCCGTTCAGCACAAAGGAGCAGCCGTCGAACACCAGCTCGTCCTGCCCGCCGATGCGATTGAGGAAAATCAGCGGCAGTTTCGTTTCGGCGACACGCGCTGCGAACACTTGTGTCAGCCGGCGGTCGTCCTTGTCGATTTCATAAGGGCTGCCATTGACCGATATCAGCAGCTCCGCGCCCTGCGCCGCCAGATGCGCGCAGACCGTGGGAAACCAGCCGTCCTCGCAGATCGGCAGTCCCAGCCGCACCCCGCGCCATTCGACGACATCGGGCAGCGGGCCGGGTGCGAAGACGCGCTTTTCATCGAAGGTGCCATAATTGGGCAGTTCGTGCTTACGCCGCGTCGCGACGATCCGCCCGCCGTCGAGCAGCGCGACGATATTGTAGAGGCGGCCGTCGCCGTCGCGCTCGACCGAACCGACCAGCATCGCCGGACCGCCATCCGCAGTGTCCGCCGCCAGCTCGGTCAGCAGGCGCGCGGCGCGGTCGGCGAGCGCGGGCTTTAGCACCAGATCCTCGGGCGGATAGCCGATCAATTGCAGTTCGGGATAGAGGATCAGGTCGGCGTCCTGGTGCCGCGCGCGGACGGCGCGCATCGCATCGACATTGGCGGCAAGGTCGCCGACGCTCTGCGTCATCTGCGACAGGACGATGGACAGCGTGGCGGCGGGGGTGTCGGTCATGCTCCCGCCAATAGGCCACCGCGCCCCAAATTCAACCGAAAGCCAGCGTCCACAGCGTCCGGCCCGGCGCCATCGCAAAGAAGCCGGCCGCAATCAGACCGATATAGATGCCACGCATCAGCTTGAGGTGGCGGTCGATGTCGCCCATCCGCGCGAACCAGATCGCCCGCGGCAGCTGGACGAGCACGATCAGCGAAAAGATGTGAATCGGGCTGATCGTCCCGGTGACGGTCCGGATCCAGAAGCTGTCGATCGCCGTCACGACCATCATCGCGGCCCAGGCGCGCCCACCGATCTTGTGCGCCAGGTCGCCCTTGCGGCGGCGCCAGAGCAGCCAGGCGCCGAGCGGCACGGCGGGAACGACGGTCGCAAGATGGAGCCAGATCGCCCACATCGGCGTGCGATAGGTAGACGGCCCCATGAACGAACGCGCCAGCAGCGCAGCAACGATGCCGCCGAGAACGAGGAGCGCGGTCAGCCCGATGCGGCGCGACAATTTGGCTGGACGACGCGCTGTGGCGGCGGGGGCGGCTATGCTGGTCATGGCGGCTTTTCCTTTCGAAGACCGATCTGTTCCGGCGCTGTCACCGGCGGTTGCCCTCTTCCTGGCCGCGCGCCGTTCACGGACAAGCGCGCCTTCGCCAAGGCGGCGGAATAGTTCGCAAATGCGCCGCTTTGCCCGTTGACGCTTCGCGAAATGGCACGCACAAACGGGGCGATATGGCGAAACGGCTGACGATCGAACTGCTCGCGATGATCGCGCTCGGCCTGTTGATCGGGCTACTCGGGCCGTTCGGCACCTTCAACAATCCGCCGGCCATCCGGATGCTCAACTGGGTGATGTGGTTGCTCGCGGGCTATATCTTCTATCGGCCCACCGGGGTTGTTGCGGGCTGGCTATGCGACGCGACCGGTCTCCCGCCCCTTGGCGGGCGGCTGATCGCGCTGATCGTCGCCAGCGTGCCGGTGACGCTGATCGTCACGATGATGGCGATGCAGATGAGCTTCGGCGAGGCGCTGCGCTGGCCGGGCTTCTGGACGATGTATCTCTATATCAGCATCGTGTCGGCAGTGGTCGTGGGCGTGATGGGGCTGAGCTTCCGCGCGCAAGCCGACGATGGTCCGCCTCCCGCCGCCGAAACCCAGCCTACAACGGCGACCAAAACGCCGCCGCCCCCCGCCCCCGCACCGGAACCCGATGCCGCGCTGCCGCTGCCGCCCGGTTTCGGCGCCATCCTCGCGCTGAAGGGCGAGGATCATTATGTCCGGGTGATCGGCACGCGATCGGAAGAGCTCATCCTCGTGCGGATGCGCGATGCGATCGCGCGGCTGGGCGATGCCGACGGTCTGCGCATCCATCGCAGCTGGTGGGTCGCACGCGCCGCCGTCGCTGCCGTCCGCCGCGACGGCCGCACCGCGATCGTCACGCTGACAAGCGGCCATGAAGCGCCCGTTGCGCGCGACATGATGCCCGCGCTACGCACCGCGGGGTGGATTTAGACGGGATTGCCCCTTTCCCTTCGCGCCCCCGCTGGCTAAGGGGCGCGCATCCATCCCCAATCGGCGACAAGGGGCCCCGCGCATGAAACTGATTTCCGGCAACAGCAATCTTCCCCTCGCCCGCGCCATCGCGGACTATCTGGAACTGCCGCTGACCGATACCAGCGTGCGCCGCTTCGCCGACGAGGAGGTCTTCGTCGAAATCCACGAAAATGTCCGCGGTCAGGACGTTTTCGTGGTTCAGCCGACCAATTTCCCGGCGAACGACAATCTGATGGAACTGCTGATCATCACCGACGCGCTGCGCCGCGCCTCGGCAAAGCGCATCACCGCAGTGATCCCCTATTTCGGCTATGCCCGCCAGGATCGCAAACCCGGCCCGCGCACGCCCATCTCGGCCAAGCTTGTCGCCAATCTCGTCACCACCGCAGGCGCCGACCGCGTGCTGGCGATCGACCTGCACGCCGGACAGATCCAGGGCTTCTTCGACATCCCGACCGACAATCTCTATGCCGCGCCGGTGATGAGCGCTGACATCCAGGCGCGCTTCGGCGACAAGAATCTGATGGTCGTCTCGCCCGACGTCGGCGGCGTCGTGCGCGCCCGCGCGCTGGCCAAGCGGCTCGACAACGCGCCGCTGGCGATCGTCGACAAGCGCCGCGAGCGCGCCGGCGAATCCGAAGTGATGAACATCATCGGCGACGTCGAAGGGCGCTTCTGCGTTCTGATCGACGATATCGTCGATTCGGCGGGTACGCTGTGCAACGCCGCCGCCGCGCTGAAAGCCGCGGGGGCCGAGGGCGTCGTCGCCTATTGCACCCATGGCGTGCTGTCGGGCGGTGCGGTCGCCCGTGTCGATGCGAGCGAGCTGACCGAGCTCGTCATCACCGATTCGATCCAGCCGACCGACGCCGTGAACGACAGCAGCAAGGTGCGCGCGCTGACCGTAGCGCCGCTGCTCGGCGAAGCGATCAAACGCATCGCCGACGAAAGCTCGGTCAGCAGCCTCTTCGACTGATCCTATGTCGCTCGAAACTGACATCGCGCTCGCGCATCGCCTCGCCGATGCGGCGGGGGCTGCGATCCGTCCGCTTTTCCGTTCGGACTGGTCGCACGAAGCCAAGGCCGACGCGTCGCCCGTTACCGAGGCCGATCGCGCCGCCGAAGCAGCGATGCGCAAACTGCTGGACGCCGAAGCCCCGCGCGACGGGATCATCGGCGAAGAATATGGCGCCGAACGGGCGGACGCCGCGCGCCAGTGGGTGCTCGATCCGATTGACGGGACGGTCAGCTTCATGGCCGGCCGGCCGATCTTCGGCACGCTGATCGCGCTCTTGCAGGACGGCTGGCCCGTACTCGGTATCATCGACCAGCCGATTTCTGGCGAACGCTGGGTCGGCGCGATGGGCGAGCCCACGCTGTTCAACGGCCACCCGGCAACGACGCGAGCCTGCCGCAACCTTGCCGACGCGGTGCTCGCAACGACGGGGCCGCAATATTTCAGCGATCATGATGGCGAACATTTCATGGCGCTGGCAGCGCAGACCGCGCACAAGCGCATGGTGTTCGGCGGCGATTGCTACAATTACGGCCTTCTCGCGAGCGGGCATATCGATCTGGTCGTCGAGGCGGGGCTGAAACTGCACGATTATGCGGCGCTCGTCCCCATCGTCGAAGGCGCCGGCGGGACGATGTGCGACTGGAACGGCGACCCGCTCCACGCCGACAGCAGCGGGCATGTGATCGCCTTGGGGGATCCCGCGCGCCTGGAGGACGTGATCGAGGGGCTGGCCTGCCACCATTGACGGGCGATTGCCGCAAAGACCTCACACAAAGACACAAGGAGGGCAGCGCGCCCTGCCGCATCGCTTGCGCACCTTCGCGTGACATAAGGGAAATCGCGCGACATGCTTGCATTTCCGCGCGAATCCGTCTAGGCGCGCGCCTTCGCACGATAGCAAGCTGACCTGCCTGGCTGAAAGGGCTGCCAGGGCCGGTCGATATCGTCGCTAACCAAGGAGACGAAAATGCCCAAGCTGAAGACCAAGAGCGGTGTGAAAAAGCGCTTCAAATTCACCGCCTCAGGCAAGGTGAAGCACGGCGTTGCCGGCAAGCGCCACCGCCTGATTTCGCACAATAGCAAATATATCCGCACCAATCGCGGCACCAGCGTGCTCAGCGATGCCGATGCGGGCCATGTGCGCCTCTGGGCGCCCTACGGCCTGAAGTAAGGAGCGCCTGACCCATGTCCCGTATCAAACGCGGCACCACCACGCGCGCCAAGCACAACCGCGTCCTGGCGCAGGCGAAGGGCTATTACGGCCGTCGCAAGAACACCATCCGCGTCGCCAAGCAGGCGGTCGAGAAGGCCGGCCAGTACGCCTATCGCGACCGCAAGGTGAAGAAGCGGAACTTCCGCGCCCTGTGGATCCAGCGTATCAACGCTGCGGTTCGCGCCGAAGGCCTGACCTATTCGCAGTTCATGCACGGCGTTAAGCTCGCCGGCATCGAACTCGACCGCAAGGTCATGGCCGATCTCGCGATGAACGAAGGCGGTGTCTTCACCGCCATCATCGCGCAGGCGAAGGCGGCGCTGCCCAAGGCCGCCTGAGGCCGTCAGCACCGACGAGACAAAGGGGCGGTCCCGCAAGGGGCCGCCCTTTTTCGTGTGCGTTAATGGCCGGTTGGACAGGATATCCAAAGAGAGACGGCGCGGAGCCCGCAAGCGCCGCGCCGTCTCGACGATGACCCGAATGGATGCACCGCCCCCCTCCCTCCGTACCGAATAGCCGTGGGTCGCAGATAAGCTGACGGCCGGCGGAAGTATCCCTGTGCCGCGATATATGGCGCCGCATCGCCGGGAAAAATTGTAAAAATCCGACAGGCGCGTCACCTAGCCTGTTGTTTTTTTGCGCATCGCTTTGCAGGGTGACGCCATGCCAGGGACCAAGGCGAGCCAGAATCTGCCGCAGGATGTGGGCGTCGTGACGCGCTTTTTCCCCGTGTCGGAAGCCCTGCGCCCCTATTGCAGCATTATCTACCGCACCGATGTCGATGCCCCTGCGGGCGTGCGCATCGACGATTATCTGCACCCCGAATGGGCCAATCTGCGCTTTATTTCCGGAACGACGCCGCTCGCGGCGGTCGGTGGCGAAGCGGCGAGCGCCACCGCGCCCTTCATCGCGACCGGTCCGACAAGCCGTGCGACCTTCTTTTCGTGCGGCGCGATGCGTGCCTGGGGGATCGGCATCCTGCCGACCGGTTGGGCGAAATTCTTCGACATTCCGGCCGATTCGATGGCCGATCGTTTTTGCGACGGGGCGACGCACCCCGCCTTCGCAGCGCTCGCCCCCCTGCTCGGCGAGCTTGCTGCGATAGCGGATCTTGAGGTTGGCGCGGCGCTGATCGATGCGCGCTTTACCGCGATGCTCGCTAACGCACCGCCCGACGATCCGGCGATTGTCGCCGCCCATGCGGCGCTTGTGGACGATGATCTCGGCAGCGTCGGCGATCTGGCGGGCAAGCTGGGGATGTCCGAACGCTCGGTCGAACGGCTCAGTCACCGCGCCTTCGGCTTTTCGCCCAAACTGCTGCTGCGCCGCCAGCGCTTCCTGCGCAGCCTTGCCCGCTTCATGCTCGACCCGTCGATGGCGTGGATCGATACGCTCGATTATCATTATTACGATCAGGCGCAGTTCACCCGCGACTTCAAGGCTTTCATGGGCATCGGCCCGCGCGACTATGCCGCGCGCCCCAAGCCCATCCTCGGCGCCGCCGCGATGGCGCGCGCCGCCGCCGCCGGCGCCGCAGTTCAGGGCCTCCACAAGCCCACGGGCTGAACCGGCCGCGCCCCCGCGCGCTTCGGGGTTGACCCGCGCGCGTCCTTCGGTGCAAGCGGCGACGGGGCAATGGCAGGCTTTGCGCCGCCGCAGGCCGGACAGAAACAGGCTAAAGACGGTCGCACGCGAACCGGTGCGCGGCCGCCGCAGGACGAAAAGACGATGAGCGATTATCAGGCCATGCAGGCCAAGCTGGTGGGCGAGATCGACGCCGCCGCCGACCTCGACGCGGTCGAGACGCTGCGCGTCGCGGCGCTTGGCAAGGCAGGCAGCGTGTCGGCCCTGCTCAAGACGCTGGGCGGCATGACCCCCGACGAACGCCAGACGCAGGGGCCGCAGATCCACGCGCTGCGCGAAGCCGTCACCAACGCGCTCGCCGCGCGCAAGGCCGCGCTCGAAGGCGCAGCGCTCGAGGCGAAGCTCGCCGCCGAGCGTCTCGACATGACGCTGCCCGCTGACGCCGCCCCCAAAGGCAGCGTCCATCCGGTGAGCCAGGTCATGGATGAAATCGCCGAAATATTCGCCGACATGGGCTTTGCGGTCGCGACCGGGCCCGAGATCGAGGACGACTGGCGCAATTTCACCGCGCTCAACATCCCCGAAACGCACCCCGCGCGCGCGATGCACGACACCTTCTATTTCCCCGACAAGGATGCCGAAGGCCGCGCGATGCTGCTGCGCACCCACACCTCGCCGGTGCAGGTCCGCACGATGATGAGCCAAGAGCCGCCGATCCGCATCATCGCGCCCGGCCGCGTCTATCGCAGCGACAGCGACGCCACGCACACGCCGATGTTCCATCAGGTCGAGGGGCTGGTGATCGATCGCGATATCCATATGGGCCATCTCAAATGGACGCTCGAAACCTTCCTGAAGGCCTTTTTCGAACGCGACGACATCGTCCTGCGGCTGCGGCCCTCCTATTTCCCATTCACCGAACCGTCGGCCGAGGTCGATGTCGGTTACCGCCAAGAAAAGGGGCGGCGGATCGTGGGCGGCCATGGCGATGACGATGGCCATGCGTGGATGGAATTGCTCGGCAGCGGCATGGTCAACCGCCGTGTCCTTGCCAATTGCGGTCTCGATCCCGACGCGTGGCAGGGTTTCGCCTTCGGCATCGGTATCGACCGGCTCGCGATGCTCAAATATGGCATGGACGACCTGCGCGCCTTCTTCGACGGCGACCTGCGCTGGCTGTCGCACTACGGGTTCGGCGCGCTGAATGTGCCGACGCTCAGCGGGGGGATTTCGGCATGAAGATCACCCTCGAATGGCTGAAGGCGCATCTCGATACCGATGCGACCGTCGACGATGTCGTCGCGGCGCTCAATCGCATCGGGCTGGAAGTCGAAGGCGTCGAAGATCCGGCCGAGAAGCTCGCGGGCTTTCGCGTCGCCAAGGTGCTGACCGCCGAACGGCATCCGCAGGCCGACAAGCTGCAGGTGCTGACGGTCGATGCCGGCGACGGCGCCCCGCTCCAGGTTGTGTGCGGCGCGCCCAACGCCCGCGCGGGGCTGGTGGGTGTGCTCGGGCTGCCCGGTGCAGTCGTCCCCGCCAACGGCATGGAGCTCAAGATCTCGGCGATCCGCGGCGTCACCTCGAACGGCATGATGTGCTCGACGCGCGAACTCGAACTCGGCGACGATCATGACGGCATCATCGAATTGCCCGCCGACGCACCGGTCGGCACCGCCTTCGCCGATTATTCGGGCGCGGGCGATCCGGTGATCGACATTTCGATTACCCCCAACCGGCAGGATTGCATGGGCGTGCGCGGCATCGCGCGCGACCTCGCCGCCGCCGGGCTCGGCACGCTGAAGCCGCTCGACGTTCCGGTCATCGCGGGCGAAGGCGCCCCGGAAACCGCGATCCGCACCGACGACACCGAAGGTTGCCCGGCCTTTTTCGGTCGCACGATAAGCGGCGTCGTCAACGGCACCGCTCCCGAATGGATGCGGCGGCGGCTCGAAGCGGTGGGGCAGCGTTCGATTTCGGCGCTGGTCGACATCACCAACTATGTGATGCTCGACCTCGGCCGGCCGAGCCATGTCTACGATCGCGCCACGCTGAACGGCGCGCTCGTTGCACGCCGCGCGCGCGATGGTGAAACGGTGACCGCGCTCAATGGCAAGGACTATGTGCTGACCGACAGCATGACCGTGATCGGCGACGACAGCGGCGTCCACGACATCGCCGGTATCATGGGCGGCGAGCATAGCGGGTGCAGCGAAACGACGACCGACGTGTTGCTCGAGGTCGCCTATTTCACGCCCGAGCGGATCGCGCTGACCGGACAGGCGCTCGGCCTGACCAGCGATGCGCGCAGCCGGTTCGAACGCGGAGTCGATCCGGCATTCCTGGACGATGCCACCGCGATCATCACCGGATATATCCTCGACATCTGTGGCGGCACCGCTTCGACCGTGACGCGCGCGGGCGACCCGCCAGTGGCGGCCAAGACGATCGCCTATGATCCCGCCCTGTCGGCGACGCTTGGCGGGATCGCGATCGACCCGGCGCGGCAGCGCGCGATCCTCGAGGCACTGGGCTTCGGCGTCACCGAAGGCACGCCTTGGCAGATTGCGGTGCCGAGCTGGCGCCGCGACATGGACGCCGCGCCCGACGTGGTCGAGGAAGTGACGCGGATCGCGGGTTTCGACGCCATCGCATCGGTCGCCCTGCCCCGCCCCGACGGCGTCGCCCGGCCGACCGCAACCCCCGAACAGCTGATCGAACGGCGCCTGCGCCGGGGCGCAGCGGCGGCGGGATTCCACGAGGCGGTGACCTGGTCCTTCGTCTCCGAACGCGAAGCGGCGCCCTTCGGCGGCGGCGCCTGGACGCTCGCCAATCCGATCAGCGAAGATCTGAAGGTCATGCGGCCGTCGTTGTTGCCCGGCCTGCTCGCCGCCACGGCGCGCAATCAGAACCGCGGCGCCGACAGCATCCGTCTGTTCGAGATCGGGCGGCGCTATCTGGCCGACGCCGAGCATCCGACGCTCGCGCTGCTGATGGCCGGCGACAAGCATCCGCGCGGCTGGCAGGCGGGCAAGGCCGCGCCGTTCGACGCTTTCGACGCCAAGGCGGCAGCGCTCGCCCTGCTCGATGCTGCGGGTGCCCCTGCCGACCGTCTGCAGGTGATGGAGTCGGTCGCCGATGGGGCGATCTGGCATCCCGGGCAGTCGGCAACGCTACGATTGGGGCCGAAGGCTGTGCTCGCCGAATTCGGTGCGCTGCACCCCGCGCTCGCGAAGCATTTTGATGTCGACGGGCCGGTGATGGCGGTGCAGATTTTCCTCGACGCGATTCCGGCAAAGCGCGCCAGCGGCCCGGCGCGTGCGGCCTTCACGCCACCTGCGCTGCAATCGGTGCGCCGCGATTTCGCCTTCCTCGCGCCCGAAACACTGGCGGCGGGCGATCTCGTCCGCGCGGTCAAGGGCGCCGACAAGGCGAGCATCATCGATGCGCGGCTGTTCGACCGTTTCGCCGGCCAGGGCGTCCCCGACGGACAGGTCAGCCTGGCGGTCGAGGTCGAGTTGCAGCCGCAGGACAAGAGCTTCACCGACGCCGAGCTGAAGGCGATCGCCGACAAGGTGGTCGCCGCCGCCGCGAAACTGGGCGCGGTGCTACGCGGATAGGCCGGCGACGGCAGAAGGGAAAAGGGTCATGGATACGCGCCACCTGGTCGATCGCGAGCTTCAGCCCCTGATCGACCTGTTCGGACGCGTCGACCTCGACGCCGCGCCGATCGCCGACATTCGCGCCAAGGCGGCCGAAACCTATGCGATCCTGCCGCCGCCGGCCATCGCGCCCGAAGAGTTGCTGATCCCGTCGATCCACGGCGGGCCGGACATGCTGGCCTTCCTCTTCCGCCCGGCACAGGCGCGCGCTGGCGCGGGTGCGATCCTGCATATCCACGGCGGCGGCATGGTGATGGGATCGGTGCGGCAGATGCAGGCCGGACCGGCGGCGCTTGCCGCGGCCGCGGGCGTGCCGGTGCTGTCGGTCGAATATCGCCTCGCCCCCGAACACCCCTTCCCGGCGCCGCAGGAGGATTGCCATTCGGCGCTCGTCTGGCTCGCCGGACAGGCCGATGCCCTTGGCTTCGATGCGCAGCGCATCGTCGTTGCCGGCGAAAGCGCGGGCGGCGGCCTCGCCGCGGCGCTGGCGATCATGGCGCGCGACCTCGGCGGTCCGGCGCTTGCGGGGCAATTGCTGACCTATCCGATGCTCGATCATCGGACGGGCGGCGATGCCTGCCCCTATCGCAATCCGGTCACGGGCGAGTTCATCTGGACGCGCGCAAGCAATCGCTTCGGATGGAGCGCGCTGCGCGGCGCCTACGCGGCCGACGACCAACGGCGCGGCTGGTTTTCACCGAGCCTCGCCGACGATCTTTCCGGCCTGCCGCCTGCCTATATCGCGACCGGCAGCCTCGACCTCTTCTTCGATGAAAATCTCGACTATGCGCGCCGTCTCGCTGCGGCGGGGGTGCCGGTCGATCTGCACAGCTATGCCGGCGCCATCCACGCCTTCAACGCAATCCCGACTGCCGCCATCAGCCAGCGCTTCACCGCCGGGCTGCTCGCCGCCGCCGCCGCGATGACGGCCCCGGCGGCAGGATGAGCGGGCGGGTCGCCACCTGCCACTGCGGCTTGCTGCAGCTTCGATGCAGCGGCGATCCGGTCAAGATTTCGATGTGCCATTGCCGCGATTGCCAACGGCGAACCGGATCGCTGTTCAGCGTCGCCGCCTTCTTCCCGCGCGAAGCGGTGGCCGTCGCCGCCGGTTCGGCGCAGAGCTTCCGCCGGCCTTCGGCGAGCGGCCACGACGTGACCTTTCATTTCTGCGCCGATTGCGGATCGAACCTGTGGTGGGAACCCGACCGGATGCCGCACCTCTCCGGCGTCGCAGTCGGCGCCTTTGCCGACCCGAATTTTCCGATGCCCGAACAGGCCGTCTGGTGCGAGGATCGCCATGCGTGGCTCGACCTGCCGCCAGCGATTGCGGCGCACGCACGCAATCCGGTGAAACGCGCCTGAGGTCAGGCCGCCACCGCCTCCTCGCTGCGACTCGCCGCGGCTTCGAGCAGGCGCTTTTCGAGCGACTTCACGCGCGCCGTGCTGTCGATCTTGTCGCCAATCAGATCGGTGACGTAGAAGGTGTCGACGGCGCGCTCGCCATAGGTCGCGACATGCGCGCTGTGCACCGTCACCTTCGACTGGAAGAGCGCATAGGCGAGCTGGTTCAATAGCGCCGGGCGGTCCTGCGCATTGACCTCGATCACCGTGAACCGGTTGGACGCCTTGTTGTCGATGAAGACATTGGGCGCGATGCGAAAGGCTTCAGCGCGGGTCCGCGGCAGCGCGCGCGCCTCGAGCTTGGGCAGCAACTTATGCCGGTTGGCGAGCGCGTCCTCGATCGCGCGGGTGAGCCGGACGATCTGTTCGGCCTCGGCAAACGGGCGGCCGAGCGGATCCTGGACGAGGAAATTGTCGAGTGCCAGCCCGTCGCGCGTCGTGTGGATGCGCGCATCGATGATGTTGCCGCCCGCGAGGTGAATGCCGCCCGCGATGCGATAGAACAGCCCCGGATGGTCGGCGGCGAGCACCATCACCAGCGTCGCGCCGCGATCGTCGTCGGGCACTGCCGCGATATGGAGCGGCGCTCCCGACGATTTCTGGATATGGATCAAATTGGCCGCGATCACCTCGACCGGTTCGGCAATCCAGTAGCTTTCGGGCAGGCGCTTGGCGAGCTTCCCGAAATCCTTGTCGCCCATCTGGAGCAGGGCCTGCGCCTCCTCCTTCTTGCTGGCGATCCGCACCTCGCGGCCGCGCTGCTTGTGGCCAAGCCGCAGCACTTCCTCGGCCGCATCGTATAATTCGGTTAGCAATTGCCGCTTCCAGCTGTTCCAGACCCCCGGGCCCACCGCGCGAATATCGACAACCGTCAGCACGAGCAGGAGGCGAAGCCGCTCGGGGCTCTGCACGAGCTGCGCAAAGTCGAGGATCGTCTTGAAGTCGGCAAGGTCGCGCTTGAAAGCGGTCGCCGACATCAGCAGGTGGTGGCGGACAAGCCATGACACTGTCTCGGTTTCCGCCTCGTTCAGCCCAAGCCGCGGACAGACGCGCAGCGCCAGTTCGGCGCCCAGCACGCTATGGTCGCCGCCGCGCCCCTTGGCGATATCGTGGAGCAGCACTGCGACATAGATCACGCGCCGCGAGTGGATCTGGTCCATGATCGCGGTCGACAGGGGATGATCGTCCTTCAACCGGTTCTGTTCGATGTCGGACAACAGGCCGATCGCGCGGATCGTATGCTCGTCGACCGTATAATGATGATACATGTCGAACTGCATCTGCGCGACGACGCGGCCGAAATCGGGCACGAAGCGGCCGAAGACCCCGGCCTCGTTCATCCAGCGCAGCACCGTTTCGGGGTCGCGCGGAGAGGTCAACACATCGAGGAACAGCGCATTGGCGCGCGCGATGCGCCGCACCTTGCCGTCGATCAGTTTCGCATCGTGGCGCGCCTGGCGCATCGCCTGTGGGTGGATTTCGAGGCCATATTTGTCGGCGAGCTGGAATATCTCGAGCAGGCGGACCGGGTCTTTGCGGAAATAGTCGTCCGACGGCAGTGCAAGCCGGCCGCGATCGAGGACGAAGCCGTTGAGCCGGCCCGGCCGCCGCCGCAGCGTCGGCAGAAAGCGCCGCCCGCGCGCCGCGAGCTGCTCGTCGAGATGCGCGAGAAAGGTGCCCGTCAGATCGCCGACGCTCTTCGCGTGGAGAAAATAGAGCTGCATGAAGCGTTCGACCGGGCTTTTGCCGGGCCGATCGGCAAATTGCATCCGCGCCGCGATCTCGCGCTGGAAATCGAAGGTCAGCCGGTCCTCGGCGCGCCCGGCGAGGATATGAAGGTGGCAGCGTACCGCGAGCAGGAAATTTTCGGCGCGCGAAAACTGCCGCAGTTCGCGCGCACTGAGCAGCCCCGCATCGACGAGCTCGGGCACGGTGCGGACGCGGTGGATGAACTTGCCGATCCAGAACAGGGTGTGCAGGTCGCGCAGCCCGCCCTTCCCTTCCTTCACATTGGGCTCGACGACATAGCGCGAATCGCCCATGCGCTTGTGCCGTTCATCGCGCTCGGCGAGTTTTTCGGCGACGAAGGCGCGGGCATTGCCCGCCATCACCTCGGCATCGAAGCGCGCCGCCGCCTGATCGTAAAGCGCGCGGTCGCCCCAGATGAAGCGCGCCTCGAGCAGCGCGGTGCGAATCGTCAGATCGTCCTTCGCGGTGCGCACCATCTCATCGAGCGAACGCGACGAATGCCCCACCTTCAGGCCCAGATCCCACAGCGTGTAGAGTTGGGCTTCGATGACCTGCTCTGTCCAGCTCGTCTGCTTGAACGGGGTCAGAAAGCCGATGTCGACGTCGCTGAACGGCGCCATTTCGGCACGGCCATAGCCGCCGACCGCGATCACCGTAATCCGTTCGCCCGCCGACCGATTGCTTGCCGGATAGAGATAATCGACAGTGAAATCATAGGAAAGGCGAACGATCTGGTCGATCAGAAACGCCGTCGCCTGCGCCGCGACGCGCCCCGAAGACGGGTGGTCGAGCAGGCGGCGGGCGATCTCTGCGCGGCCGTCTTCCAATGCCTCCTTCAGCAACGCGACCATCGCGCCGCGGCGCTTGCCGGCGTCGGCCGTCTCGGCGGCGATGGCATCGAGCCGATCGGCGAGCAGGCGCCGGTCGATGATCGCGCGGCGGTGGGGAAGGTCGCTGAAAATGTCGCTCATCCTTCCTCCGCCACGATCTGCTTGAGCCGATAGAGCGCTTCGAGTGCGGCGCGCGGCGCCAACGCATCGGGGTCGATCCCGGCGAGCGCCTCGCGCAGCGCGTCCTTTGCCGCTGCGGGCGCTTCGGCGAGCGTCGCGGCAAACAGCGGCAGATCGTCGAGCCCCGCCGCCAGTCCGCCGGTTGCCTCGCGTCCCGCCTCCAGCTTGGCGAGCACCGCCTCGGCGCGCCTCACGACGCCGGCGGGCACACCGGCGAGCCGCGCGACCGCCAGACCATAGCTCCGGTCGGCAGGCCCCTCGGCCACCTCGTGCAGCAGGACAAGATCGCCCTGCCATTCGCGCGCGCGGACATGGTGGAGCGAAAGCGCGTTCAGCGTTTCGGCAAGCCGCGTCAGCTCATGATAATGGGTTGCGAACAGACAGCGGCACCGGTTCACCTCGTGGACCGCCTCGACCACCGACCAGGCGAGCGCGAGCCCGTCATAGGTCGAGGTGCCGCGCCCGACCTCGTCGAGAATCACGAAGCTTTGCGGGGTCGCCTGCGCGAGGATCGCCGCGGTCTCGACCATCTCGACCATGAAGGTCGATCGCCCGCGCGCCAGATTGTCGCTCGCCCCCACGCGGCTGAACAGTCGGTCGACCAGCCCGAGGGTCGCGGCGCTTGCCGGTACGAAGGCGCCTGCCTGCGCGAGCACGACGATCAAAGCGTTCTGGCGCAGGAAGGTCGATTTACCGCCCATATTGGGGCCGGTGACAAGCCAAAGCCGGTCGGCTTCGGACAGCGACACATCATTGGGGACGAAGCGTTCGCCGCTTTTCGCCAGCGCCGCCTCGACCACCGGATGTCGCCCGCCCCTTACGTCGAGGCACGGTTCGTCGGCGATGTCCGGCCGGCACCAGTCGTGGCTCATCGCATGGTCGGCGAGCGCCGCGGCGACGTCGATCCGCGCGAGCACGTCGCAGCTCGCGGCGATCGCCTCGCGGCGCTGGGTCGCGGCTTCGGTCAGCGCTTCGAGATGCGCAGCTTCGGCTGCCACCGCATGCACCCCCGCCTGGGTCACGCGCGTCGCCGCTTCGTGCAGATCCGATGAGTTGAAGCGAACGACGCCCGCCAGCGTTTGCCGATGGGTGAAGCCCGATCCGGGCGCCATAAGCGCATCGGCGTGGCGCGCCGGCACCTCGACATGATAGCCGAGCACGCCATTGTGGCGGATCTTGAGCGCCGCGATGCCCGTGCGGTCGCGATAGCCCGCTTCGAGCGCCGCGATCGCCTTGCGCCCGTCGCGCGCGGTCTCGCGCAGCGAATCGAGTGCGGCGTCATAGCCTTCGGCGATATAGCCGCCCTGCGCAGCATCGACCGGCGGGGTTTCGATCAGCGCACGCGTCAGTTCATCGACCAGCGCGCCATGACCATCGAGCCCCGGCAGCAGCCGCGCAAGCAGCGGCGGCAGATCGGCGCGCAGCGCAAGCCGTTCGCGCAGGAGGCGTGCACCGCCGAGCGCATCGCGAAGCTGCGCCAGATCGCGCGGCCCGCCGCGCCCAGCGACAAGACGGCCGAGCGCGCGGCCCGCATCGGGCAGCGCGCGCAAGGCGGCGCGCAGATCGGCGCGCCACAAGGCATCGCGCGCCAGCGCATCGACGAGATCAAGCCGGTCGAGAATCGCGCCCTTGTCGGTGAGCGGGCTTGCAAGGTCGTCGGCAAGCAGCCGCGCGCCCGCCGCGGTCACGGTTCGGTCGATCGTGCCGAGCAGGCTGCCGTCGCGCGCGCCGGCCATGGTGCGGACCAGCTCCAGGCTCTCGCGCGTCGCCGCGTCGATCGCCATCCGGTCGCCCGCGCTGTGCCGCACGGGCGGCTGCAGAAAGACCGCCCCTCCGGTGCCGACATGGTCGAGATAGGCCGCGATCGCGCCCATGGCGGCGATTTCACCGCGCGAGAAATTGCCGAAGCCGTCGAGCGTCTGCACCCCGAACAGCGTCTCGAGCCGTTTCTGCCCCGCGCCACTCGCGAACTCGGCGGTGGGGCGGCGAACGATCTGGCGCGCCGCCGACGGCGGCTGTTCGTCCGCCGCCTCGCTGATCAGCAGTTCGGACGGGGCCAGCCGCGCCAGTTCGGCATCGACCGCTTCGCGCCGCACCGCGACGACCTCGAACCGCCCGGTCGAGATGTCGGCGGCGGCGATGGCGATCAGCCCTTCGCTGCCGACCTCGGCAAGCGCGGCAAGCCGGTTCGCGCTCCGCCCTTCGAGCAGCGCCTCTTCGGTCAGCGTGCCCGCCGTGACGAAGCGCACGATGTCGCGCGCGACGAGCGCCTTCGATCCTCCCCGCGCCTTGGCCTCGGCGGGGGTTTCGACCTGTTCGGCGATCGCGACGCGGTGGCCGGCGCGGATCAGGCGGGCGAGATAGGATTCGGCCGAATGGACGGGGACGCCGCACATCGGCACCGGCTCTCCGCCATGCTCGCCGCGCGAGGTCAGCGCGATGTCGAGCGTCGAGGCCGCTGCCTTGGCATCGTCAAAAAACAGTTCGAAGAAATCGCCCATGCGGTAAAAGAGCAGGCAATCGCCGGCCTTTTCCTTCAGCGACCAATATTGCGCCATCATCGGCGTCGCGGCGGGAGGGGCCTTGCTGTTGCTGTTGGCGGGAGCGGGAACGGACATCCGCCCCTGCTTAGTGATTGGGGCTCGCATGGCAAGGCGCGCGGGCCAGAAACACGGGGTTCCATTTCGCCAAGCCGACGCTAGGGAATGGGCTCGGACGCGCATCCTGATAATCGAAGTAGGGGATAAAGAATGGACAGCGGCAGCAAGGTGCAATTCTCGGACCGCGAGGCCCTGCTCTATCACAGCTATGGGCGGCCAGGGAAAATCGAGATCATCGCGTCGAAGCCGATGGCGACGCAGCGCGACCTCAGCCTCGCCTATTCGCCGGGCGTCGCGGTGCCGGTGAATGCAATCGCCGAGGATCCGGCCAAGGCCTATGACTATACCGCCAAGGGCAATCTTGTCGCCGTGATCTCGAACGGCACCGCCATCCTGGGCCTGGGCAATCTCGGCGCGCTCGCCTCGAAGCCGGTGATGGAAGGCAAGGCGGTGCTGTTCAAGCGCTTCGCCGACGTCGATTCGATCGACCTTGAGCTCAAGACCGAAGACCCGCAGGCGTTCATCGACGCGGTCGAACTGCTCGAACCGAGCTTCGGCGGCATCAACCTTGAGGACATCGCGGCCCCCAACTGCTTCATCATCGAGGCGGCGCTCAAGGAAAAGATGAACATCCCGGTGTTCCATGACGACCAGCATGGCACCGCGATCATCACCGCCGCCGGGCTCATCAACGCGTGCCATCTGACCGGGCGCGACCTTGCCGACATCAAGGTTGTCGTCAACGGCGCCGGCGCTGCGGCCATCGCCTGCACCGCGCTGATCAAGGCGATGGGCGTGCGGCACGAAAATGTCATCATGTGCGACCGCAAGGGCACCATCTACCAGGGCCGCACCGAAGGAATGGACCAGTGGAAATCGGCCCACGCCGTTCCGACCGAAGCGCGCGACCTGACCGAAGCGCTTAGCGGCGCGGACGTCTTCCTCGGCCTGTCGGCGGCGGGCGCGCTCAAGCCCGAGATGGTGAAGGACATGGCGCCCGCGCCGATCATTTTCGCGATGGCGAACCCTGATCCCGAAATCTCGCCGCCCGATGCCCGTGCGGCGCGCCCTGACGCGATCATCGCAACGGGGCGTTCGGACTATCCCAACCAGGTCAACAATGTGCTGTGCTTCCCCTTCATCTTCCGCGGCGCGCTCGACGTGCGCGCGACCGCGATCAACGAAGAGATGAAGATTGCCGCAGCCTATGCGATCGCCGATCTCGCGCGCCAGCAGGTGCCCGAGGAAGTGGCGGCGGCCTATGGCGGCCGCGCGTCGAGCTTCGGCCCCGAATATATCATCCCTTCGCCCTTCGACCCGCGGCTGATGGAGATCGTCCCCGCGGCGGTCGCAAAAGCGGCGATGGAGACGGGCGTCGCGCAGCAGCCGATCGACGATCTGGATGCCTATCGCACGCGGCTGCGTGCCCGGCTCAATCCGACCACATCGGTCCTCACTCTCGCCTATGAAGCGGCGCGCGCCAATCCGAAGCGCGTCGTCTTTGCCGAGGGCGAGGAGGAAGTGGTGCTGCGCGCCGCAATCCAGTTCCGCGACGGCGGCTATGGCATTCCCGTCCTCGTCGGGCGCGAAGGGCTGCACGACAAGCTGCGCGACATGGGCGTTGCCGACCCCGAAAGTTTCGAGGTTCATAACAGCGTCAATTCGCCGCATGTCCCGCAGATGGTCGAAATGCTCTATGAGCGGCTCCAGCGCCGTGGCTATCTGCGCCGCGATATCGAGCGCATGGTCAACCGCGATCGCAACATCTTCGGCTCGCTGCTGCTCAAGCTCGGCCTTGGCGATGCGATGATCACGGGTGTGACGCGCACCTATTCGCAGACGATGCGCGAAGTGCGGCGGGTGATCGACCCTGCCGAGGGCAAGACGGCGTTCGGCATTCACGTCCTCGTCGGACAGCATCACACCATCTTCATGGCCGACACGACGGTCAACGAACGCCCCTCGGCCGAAATGCTCGCCGACATCGCCGACCGCACGGCGCAGGTCGCGCGCCGCATGGGTCACGAACCGCGCGTTGCCTTCCTGTCCTATTCGACCTTCGGCAACCCGCCGGGATCGTGGCTCGACAATATCCGCGATGCCGTCCACATCCTCGACGATCGCCAGCCGGCGTTCGAATATGAAGGCGAAATGTCGCCCGATGTCGCACTGAACCCGCGCGTCATGGCCAATTATCCCTTCTGTCGCCTCTCGGGCCCCGCGAATGTTCTGGTGATGCCGGGGCTGCAGTCGGGCAATCTATCGGCAAAGCTGCTGCGCGAACTCGGCGGCAGCGCCGTCATCGGGCCGATGCTGATCGGGATGGAAAAGCCGGTGCAGATCGCAACCATGGCGTCCACCGCATCGGATCTGGTCACGCTCGCGGTTCTTGCGGCCGGCGGCATCGCAGGCTGATCCAACGAAAAACGGCGCTGACCCCATGGGGCAGCGCCGTTTTGCTTTCTTCTGCCGATCGGCAAGCCAGGTTTATTGCCCCTGCGCGCCGCCGCCGACACCCGGCGCACCAACCGCGCCAATATTGCCGAAGATATCCTCGAAGAAACTGCGATGACGGCCCAGCGTCGGCGTGCTGTCGCCGTTCGGGCTGATCTTGCTCACCTGTTCGAGCCCGGTGCGATCGACGCCGACGACATTGCCTGCGGGATCGAAGCTGACGCGCAGCACCTGCTGTGCCACGGGCCGCGGGTGGGCGAAGGCGAGCTGGCGCGTTTCGCGCGACAGATAATAATATTCATTGTTGCCGAACTGGCCGACGAAGGTCGGACGCCCAAGCGTCTTTTCCACCGACTCGCGATTGTCGACGCCGGGGGTGATCGCCTGGGTGAGCACCGGATCGACGATATAACCCTGACGCCCCTTGAGCTGGGCGCATCCCCCCGCCGACAGCGCAAGCGCGACCCCGGCAAGGATGAGGCCCGCGCGGCGGCCGGTAAGCGAGGCAATGGTTTTCGGCATCAATCGGTCTCCGTTGCGCGCGGCTCGCCGGACGGCGGCGCAGGCGCTGGCTTGTGCGCCTCTTAACCGCAAGCGGACGGGACGCACAAGCGGCTTATGCCGCCGCAAAGCTTGCTGCAGGCTGACCGGTGCCTCTTTTCCGCGACGCCGAATAGGCCTAAGCGATGGGCCATGTTCTCGATCAGCAAATTCTTCCGATCCGCCCCCGATCCCCGCGAAGCGCGGCGTCCGCTCTGGAATGCCGTCGTCGCGGCCGCGCGTGCGCCGCACTGGTATCTGGCGGGACAGGTTCCCGACACGCTCGACGGCCGCTTCGACATGGTCAGCCTGGTGTTGGCGCTCGTCCTCCATCGCATCGACGATGATCCCGACCAGGCGCTGGCGGGGGTTGAACTGACCGAATTGTTCGTCGCCGACATGGATGGGCAGATGCGCCAGATCGGTTTCGGCGACATGGTGGTCGGCAAACAGATCGGGCGCATGGTCGGTGCGCTCGGTGGACGGCTGGGCGCCTATCGCGCGCCCGATGGGTCGGCGGCGCTGGAGGAAGCACTGGTGCGCAACCTGTGGCGCGGCAAGGCGCCGCCTGCCGAAGGGCTGGCGCATGTCATGGCCGCCGTGGCCACCCTTCGTGCGGGGCTTGCCGCGATGCCGGTGGCGGACCTGATCGTCGCCGACCGCTTGCCCGGAGAGCCCGCATGACCAATCCCGAACTTTCGCACATCGTCACCCTCGCCGACGCGATGCAGGGCCGCAAGGTCGCGCTCGACGCCGACGAAGCGACCCGCGCCGCGATCGCCAAGCGTCTCGGCCTGATCGCGCTCGATCGCTTCGTCGTCGAGGCAGAGGTGTTCGCCGTCGCCGGCGGGATCGCCGCAAGAGGCCGCATCACCGCAGAGGTCGTGCAGGCGTGCGCCGCCACCGATCTCCCCGTCCCTGCGCACATCGCCGACCCCTTCGACCTGCGCTTCCTGCGCGACATCGGCGCCGCCGCGAGCGAGGAAGAAGAGGTCGAGATCAGCGCGGATGATTGCGATGTCCTGCCGCTCGAAGGCGATCGCGTCGATATCGGCGAAGCCGCGGTGCAGACGCTGTCGCTGGCGCTCGAGCCCTTTCCGCGCCATCCCGATGCCGACCGCATCCTCGCCGAAAAGGGCGTGCTGACCGAAGAACAGGCCGGTCCCTTCGGCGCGCTCGCCCAGCTGCGCGGCAAGGACGCTTCCTGACGTCGACAGCGGGCGTCAGTCGCGCTTGGGCTCGTCCTTGACGAGATCTGCGACCGCGGCGTCGAGACCCGAATCGGCGGGTTCCGGCTCCGCCGCGCCGTCCGCATCGGCATTGCTATCCGCCGGTTTGGCCGTTTCGTCCGCGCCTTCGCCGGACTTATCTTCGGCCGGCTTGTCGCCGCGCGCGACCGGGAGCGATCCGCCGAGCGCGTTCGCGAGCCCGACCATCTGTTCGGCCAGCACCTTGTCGACGGCGGGAGCGATGTCGGCGACCTTGAAGCGCATATAGCCGCCGACGACATAGTCGAAGCGGATCGCGCTGCCCGTCGGCGTCTTTTTGATCTGGATCGTCAGCGTCCCCGTGACCGCCTCGCCCTGCAGCGGCCCGAATGCGCCCGACAGGCGCATCATTTCGCCCGGCTTGGCGAAGATGATCCGCGCGTGCTGGACGCTTCCGACGCCCTGTCCTTCGTCGGGAAGTTTTTCGCAGAAACAGCCGCCAGCCTGCGAATCGAGCCAGAAATTGGCGGCATCGCCCGACCAACTATGCTCCTTCGACCACCATTTGTCGGGCGTGCGGAGCATTTTCCACACATCTTCGGGCGTCGCGGCGACCTGCGCCGTATGCGCGACGGTGAAACCGATGTCGCTCTGGTCGATGACCTTGGACGCTGCCGGCGAGGCGATGCACGTCGCCGCGAACAGGAGCGCGCCGAAAGACGATTTCACATGCATGGATCATTCCCCCTTCGCCATCTTCATAGACGGCGCCAGGGGGGCTGACTAGCTGGCGTCGCCTTGCAGGATCGCCTCGATCGCATCGTTGACGGCGTCGATCGCGGCCATGCCGTCGACCTTGCTGACGATTCCGCGCGCCTCGTAGATCGGCAGGATCGGTTCGGTCTTCGCGCGATACTCGGCCATGCGCGTGCGCACCGTTTCCTCATTGTCGTCGGGACGGCGCTTGAAATCATGGCTGCCGCACACGTCGCAGGTGCCTTCGACCTTCGGCAGCTTGTAGCGATCGTGGTACCCTTCGCCGCAATTGGCGCACGAAAAGCGTCCGGTGATCCGGTCGACGAGCGCATCTTCGTCAACGACCAGTTCGATGACATGGTCGAGCTTGCGGCCGCGCGCCGACAAGATGCCGTCGAGCGCCTCGGCCTGCGCCGCGGTGCGCGGATAGCCGTCGAAGATGACCGAGGTTTCGTTCCCGAGCTCGTCGAGCCGCTCGCCAATCAGGCCCGAGACGATTTCGTCCGACACCAGTTCGCCCGCGTCCATCACCGCCTTGGCCTGCAGGCCGATTGGCGTTCCCGCCTTGACGGCCGCGCGGAGCATGTCACCGGTGGAAAGCTGGACCATCCCATGCTCTTCCACCAGACGCGAAGCCTGCGTTCCCTTGCCGGCTCCCGGCGGTCCAAGCAAAATGATGTTCAGCGTCATGACGCCCCCTGTTGCCTACCCTGTCAGGATTTCGCCTAGCGACCGCGTCAGCGGCGCGCAATGCCGCCCTTCAATTTGGCCTTCTTGATCAGATCGCCATATTGGTGCGCGAGCATATGGCTCTGGATCTGGCTGATCGTATCGATGGTGACATTGACGATGATCAGCAGGCTGGTGCCGCCAAGCTGGAACGGCAGGCCCGACCCGGCGATGAAATATTCCGGGATAAGGCAGATGAGCGCCAGATAGGCGGCGCCGATCACGGTGATGCGGGTCAGCACGAAGTCGAGATAGGCCGCGGTATTCTTGCCCGGGCGGATGCCGGGGATGAAACCGTTCTGGCGCTTCAGATTGTCGGCGGTTTCCTCGGGGTTGAAGACGACCGCGACGTAGAAGAAGCAGAAGAAGATGATGCCGGCGGCATAGAGCGCCATATAGAGCGGCTGGCCGTGCGCCAGATACTGGTTGAGCGTGATGAGGAAATCGCCCCAGGCGGTGTCGCCCTTCACATTATTGCCCAGCATCTGCGTGACGGTCAGCGGCATCAGCAGCAGCGACGAGGCGAAGATCGGCGGGATCACGCCCGCGGTATTGACCTTCAGCGGCAGGTGGCTGCGCTCGGCCTGCATCACGCCGCGCTGCGTCGCGCGCTTCGGATACTGGACGAGCACGCGGCGCTGTGCGCGTTCCATGAAGCTGATGAAGGCGATGATGATGATCGCGCCGCCGATGACCGCGACGATCGTGCCGCCGCCCATCGATCCTTCGCGAACCTGCGTGAACATCTGGGCAAAGCTGCGCGGAAGCTGCGCGAGAATGCCCGCCATGATGATCAGCGAGACACCGTTGCCGATCCCGCGGCTGGTGATCTGTTCGCCGAGCCACATCAGGAACAGCGTACCGCCGACGATGCTGATGACTGCGCCGACGCGGAACATCATGCCCGGATCGACGACCGCGGCGATGCCCTGGCTCTGGCCGAGCGTTTCCAGCCCGACGGCAATGAAATAGCCCTGGATCGCGGTGAGCAGCACGGTGCCGTAGCGCGTATATTGGTTGAGCTTCTTGCGGCCGCTTTCGCCCTCTTTCTTGAGCGCGGCGAGGCTCGGGGCCAGCGCAGCGGCGAGCTGCACGACGATCGACGCCGTGATATAGGGCATGACGCCGAGCGCGATGATGCTCATGCGCTCCAAGCTGCCGCCCGAGAAGGTGTTGAAGATGTCGAGGATGCCGCCCGACGCCGCCTGGCTGTAAAGGCGCGACAGCGCCACGGGGTCGACCCCGGGCAGCGGCACGAACGACAGGAAGCGGAAGACGATCAGTGCACCGATCGTGAACCAGATGCGGTTCTTGAGTTCGGTCGCCTTGCCGAACTTCGAAAAATTGATGCTGGAAGCAAGCTGGTCGGCGCGAGAGGCCATGGGTAGTTTCCTCGAGGATATTCCGGACCGCGCCCCCGGCGACCCCGCGCCTATGTGCGTTCGGCGGTTACGAAGCGCAAGGGGAAAGGCCCATTTTTGATGGGGCGTTCATTCGCCCCAATCGATCCGCTCGCATCTGGCGGGCCCGGTACGGCTCTCGAACCTGCGCTATCGAGCGGGAATAGAGATGATCACAAAGACGAAGGGCGATCCCTTTCGGAACCGCCCCTTGTCCGAATTACTCGGCCTTCGCTTCGGCCGCCGGCAGGTCGACCTTGCCGCCCGCCTTTTCGACCGCCTCGATCGCGCCCTTCGACGCGCCGGCAACGGCGAAGTTGAGCTTCGCGGTCAGTTCGCCCTTGGCGAGGAGACGGACGCCGTCCTTGCCGCCGCGGGCCACACCGGCCGCCTTGAGCGCCGCATGGTCGACAGTCGCCTTGGGGTCGAGCTTCTTGGCATCGACCAGCTTCTGCACCTGGCCCAGGTTCACGATCGCGAAATCCTTGCCGAAGATGTTGTTGAAGCCGCGCTTCGGGATGCGCATGTGGAGCGGCATCTGGCCGCCCTCGAAGCCGTTGATCGCGACACCGCTGCGGGCCTTCTGGCCCTTCTGGCCGCGGCCGGCGGTCTTGCCCTTGCCCGAACCGATGCCGCGTCCGACGCGCATGCGGCCCTTGCGGGCGCCGTTATTGTCACGAAGATCGTTAAGCTTGATAGTCATTTTGCACTCGCTTTCGCTTTTGTCGCGCTTTGAACCCGGTGTTTCAGTCGGGTTCGATTTCACTCGACGGTTGGAAGCCGGGATAGGGCCCGGCCTTTTCCATCACGATCGCCTGCGCCACATGGCCGCGGCCATCGATGCAGGTGATCGACGGACTTCCGTGAAGTTGCCACCCCCGATTGAGCAGCCCTTCGACACGCGCGCAGAAGGCGGCATCATCGGGACCGGTCAACAGGCGATAGAGCTTCACCTTAGCCCTCGATTACTTCCACCATGTGGGGAAGCTTGCGGATCATGCCGCGCACTTCCGGGGTGTCGACCAGTTCGACTTCGCGGTTCATCTTGCCCAGGCCGAGGCCGGTCAGGATCTTGCGCTGGTCCTTGGGACGACGGATCGGCGAACCGATCTGGCGGATCTTGATCTTCTTGTCGGCCATTGTCTTACTCCGTCACCGCCGCGGCTTCAGCCTCGGCTGCACGATCGGACACGCCGCCGCGCTTGATCAGGTCCGAAACCTTCTTGCCGCGACGCTGCGCGACCGACTTCGGGCTGGTCTGTTCGCCGAGCGCCTGGAAGGTCGCGCGGATCATGTTGTAGGGGTTCGACGTGCCGACCGACTTGGTCACCACATCGGCAACACCGAGCGATTCGAACACGGCACGCATCGGGCCACCAGCGATGATGCCGGTACCTGCAGGCGCCGAACGCACGGTGACGTTGCCGGCGCCGAAATGGCCTCGACCGTCATGGTGCAGCGTGCGGCCGTCGCGCAGCGGAACGCGAATCATCGCCTTCTTCGCAGCGGCGGTCGCCTTCGAAATGGCTTCGGGCACTTCGCGCGCCTTGCCATGACCGAAACCGGCGCGGCCCTTGCCATCACCGACGACGACGAGCGCGGCGAAACCAAAGCGCTTGCCGCCCTTCACGGTCTTCGAAACGCGGTTGATGTGGACGAGCTTTTCAATCAGCTCTTCGCCACCATCTTCGTCGCGCGGACGACGATCGTCGCGGCGGCCACGGCCACCTTCACGACCGCCGCGGCCGCCATCGCGACCGCCGCGACCGCGACGACCCGTGACTTCGGCGTTGGTGGTTTCAGGCGCGAGGATCGCCTCGGGCTGGTTGCCCTGACCCGTGGTGTTTTCATCAGCCATAATCAGAACTCCAATCCGCCTTCGCGCGCCGCGTCGGCCAGCGCCTTGATGCGCCCGTGGAACAGGAAGCCGCCGCGGTCGAACACGACCTGCGTCACGCCCGCCTTCTTGGCGGCGTCGGCAAGGCGCTTGCCGACTTCGGCAGCAGCCGAAGCCGTTGCGCCGGTCTTGCCGCGCAGATCCTTGTCGAGCGTCGAAGCCGCAGCCAGCGTCTTGCCGGCGGCATCATCGATGAGCTGCGCATAGATGTGACGGCCCGAGCGGTGCACCGAAAGGCGCGGACGCCCGGCAGCCCGCAGGCGGAGCGCGGTACGAACGCGCTGGCGACGTTTTTCGAAAGGGGTAAGATGTGCCATGGCTTACTTCTTCTTGCCTTCTTTGCGGAAGATGTACTCGCCGCGATACTTGATACCCTTGCCCTTATAGGGTTCGGGCTTGCGCCAGCGGCGGATTTCCGCCGCGACCTGGCCGACCTTCTGCTTGTCGATGCCGCTGATCTCGATCGTCGTGTTATCCGGCGTCTTGATCTCGATGCCTTCCGGCACCGCGAAATCGACATCGTGGCTGTAGCCGAGCTGCAGCTTCAGATTCTTGCCCTGCGCGTTGGCGCGGTAGCCGACACCCGTGATTTCGAGCACCTTGGTGAAGCCCTCGGTCACGCCCGTGATCAGGTTCTGCACCAGCGTACGCTGCATACCCCAGAAAGCGCGCGCTTCGCGGCTTTCGTTCGCGGGCTGCACCGAGATGGCGCCTTCGCCGACTTCATATTTGATGTTGTCGGACAGCGGCATCGCCAGCGTGCCCTTGGGGCCCTTGACCGACAGCTGGCCGCCGTCGATCGCGGCGGTTACGCCGCTGGGGATCTCCACTGCCTTTTTACCGATGCGCGACATTAGAACACCTCCGCCAGCACTTCGCCGCCGACATTATGCTCGCGTGCTTCGGCGTCCGAGAGGACACCGCGCGGGGTCGACACGATGGTGATGCCTAGGCCGTTGCGAACGACCGGCAGTTCTTTCGAACCCGAATAGACGCGGCGTCCCGGCTTCGAGACGCGCGCCACGTGGCGGATCGCCGGCTGGCCTTCGAAATATTTGAGCTCGATGCGGATGCCCTTGTGCTGGCCCTTGGTGCCAAGCACTTCTTCGCTGTAGCCACGGATGTAGCCTTCGCGCTTGAGCACGTCGAGAACGCGGACACGCAGCGTCGAAGCCGGCGTCAGGACGCTGTCCTTCTTCGCCTGCTGGCCGTTGCGGATGCGGGTGAGCATATCACCCAAAGGATCGGTCATTGCCATGTTGCGTGTTCCTTACCAGCTCGACTTCACAACGCCGGGGATCAGGCCCTTGTTGGCCAGATCGCGGAGCTGAATACGGCACAGCCGGAATTTGCGATAATAAGCGCGCGGACGGCCCGTCAGTTCGCACCGGTTACGGATACGGGTCGGGTTACCGTTGCGCGGAATTTCCGCCATCTTGAGGCGCGCGATCAGACGCTCGCCGTCGTCGAGCGAGGTGTCGGCCGCAATAGCCTTCAGTTTCGCATAGCGGCCGGCATATTTCTTCACCAGCTTCTTGCGACGCTCATTCTTGTTCACCGAACTCAGTTTCGCCATGACTTAAGTTCTCTTTCCTTGTTCCTGTCCGGCCCGAGGTCCCAGCGGGGACTCAGGCGGCTTCCTTGGCCTGGGCTTCGATCGGGAAGGGGAAGCCGAACAGCTTGAGCAGTTCGCGGGCTTCCTCGTCCGTACGTGCCGACGTGGTCACGATCACATCCATGCCGCGCACCTGATCGATGCGGTCATAGTTGATCTCGGGGAAGATGATCTGTTCCTTCAGGCCGAGGGCATAGTTGCCCCGACCGTCGAAGCTCTTCGGCGACACGCCACGGAAGTCGCGGATGCGCGGCATCGCGATGGTGATCAGGCGGTCGAGGAATTCATACATCCGCTCGCGACGCAGGGTCACCTTGCAGCCGATCGGCATGCCTTCACGCAGCTTGAAGCCGGCAATCGACTTCTTCGCCTTGGTGATAACGGGCTTCTGGCCCGCGATCAGTTCCATTTCCGAAGCGGCCGTTTCGACCTTCTTCTTGTCCTGGACCGCATCGCCCACGCCCATGTTGAGCGTGATCTTCTCGATCTTCGGAACTTCCATCGCATTCTTGTAACCGAACTTTTCGGTCATCGCCTTGACGATCTTGTCGTCATAAAGCTTGCGCATGCGCGGGGTGTAGTTGTCAGCCATTGATGGTCTCCCCGGACTTCACGGCCACGCGGACCTTCTTGCCGTCCTTGGTTTCAAAGCGGACGCGCGTCGGCTTGCCGGTCTTGGGATCGGCAACCGCGACCTTGCTGACGTGCAGCGGCGCTTCCTTGCGCTCGAGGCCGCCCTGCGGGTCCTGCTGGCTCGGCTTCTTGTGGCGCGTGATGATGTTGACACCCGCGACGACGACCTTGCCGTCCTTCGGCAGGCTCTGCGTCACTTCGCCGGTCTTGCCCTTGTCCTTGCCGGACAGGACGACGACGGTGTCACCCTTCTTGATCTTGGCCATACCCATGGTCAAAGCACCTCCGGCGCCAGGCTGATGATCTTCATATAGCCCTTGCCGCGCAGTTCGCGGACAACGGGGCCAAAGATACGGGTACCGATCGGCTCTTCATTCTTGTTGACGAGCACGGCGGCATTGCTGTCGAAACGGATCACCGAACCGTCGGCACGACGAACGTCCTTGGCGGTGCGAACGATGACGGCACGATGCACGTCGCCCTTCTTCACCTTGCCGCGCGGCTGGGCTTCCTTGATCGAGACGACGATAAGGTCGCCCACGCCGGCCGTGCGACGCTTCGAGCCGCCCAGCACCTTGATGCACTGGACGCGCTTCGCGCCGCTGTTGTCGGCGACTTCCAGTTGTGACTGCATCTGGATCATCGATGCATTTCCTTCTTCCTTGGCCTACCGGGCCACCCCGGCGGTTCCGTGAAACTTGCGTGAAGCCCTCAGGCTTCGGCCGCTTTCGGCTTGGTGGAGGTTTCGACCTTTTCGAGAACCTTCCACGTCTTCAGCTTCGAAATCGGCTTCGTTTCCTCGATGCGGACGGTTTCGCCAGCCTTGATGGCGTTGTCCTCATCATGGGCGTGATACTTCTTCGAACGCCGGATGATCTTGCCGTAGAGCGGGTGCTTCACCTTACGCTCCACCTTCACCACGACGGTCTTGTCGCCCTTGTCGGACACTACCGTGCCGGTCAGAATGCGCTTCGGCATGACAGTCTCCTTACTTCGCCGCCGCGCGAACGCGCGCGGTTTGTTCGGTCTTGATGCGGGCGATCGTGCGCCGCACTTCCTTGACCCGCGAAGCCTTTTCGAGCTGGCCCGTGGCGGCCTGGAAACGGAGGTTGAACGCCTCGCGCTTCAGTTCGCCAAGCTGTTCGGCGAGCTGGTCGTCGGTCTTCTTGGTCACATCTTCGGTCTTGGCCATGGCCCTCAACCCTCCAGGTGCGAGGTGTCGCCGAGGCGGGCGACGACCTTCGTCTTGATCGGCAGCTTCATCGCCGCACGCTCGAACGCCAGCGCGGCCACGGGGCCGGGAACGCCGTCGAGTTCGAACAGGATGCGGCCGGGCTTGACGCGAGCGGCCCAATATTCGGGCGCGCCCTTGCCTTTACCCATACGGACTTCGGCGGGCTTCGACGACACGGGAAGGTCAGGAAACACGCGAATCCAGAGGCGGCCCTGACGCTTGATCGCACGGCTGATCGCACGGCGAGCCGCTTCGATCTGGCGCGCGGTGATGCGCTCGGGTTCCATCGCCTTCAGGCCGTAGGAGCCGAAGTTCAGGCTGGTGCCACCCTTGGCATTGCCATGGATGCGGCCCTTGAAGGCCTTGCGGAACTTGGTTTTCTTCGGTTGCAACATGTCAGCGTTCCTTAACGGCGTTCATCGCGCGCCGGGCGAACGCCCGACGTCTGTGCGTCGAGCATCAGCCGGTCGGTCGCCATCGGGTCGTGGCCCAGGATCTCGCCCTTGAAGATCCAGACCTTCATGCCGCACACGCCATAGGCGGTGTGGGCTTCGGCCTCGGCATAATCGACGTTCGCACGCAGCGTGTGCAGCGGCACGCGGCCTTCGCGATACCATTCGGTGCGGGCGATTTCCGCGCCGCCGAGACGACCCGCACAGTTGATGCGGATGCCTTCGGCGCCCAGACGCATCGCCGACTGAACCGCGCGCTTCATGGCACGGCGGAAGGCAACGCGGCGTTCGAGCTGGTCGGCAATGCCCTGCGCGACGAGCTTGGCATCGACTTCCGGCTTGCGGATTTCAACGATGTTCAGGCTCACGTCGCTGCCGGTCATTTCACCGAGCGCCTTGCGCAGCTTTTCGATGTCCGCGCCCTTCTTGCCGATGATGACACCCGGACGGGCGGCATAGATCGACACGCGACACAGCTTCGCCGGACGTTCGATGACGACCTTCGAAATCGCGGCCTGCGGCAGGGTCTTGAACACATATTTGCGGATCTTCAGATCCTCGATAAGCATGCGTCCATAATCCTGGCCTTCCGCGAACCAGCGGCTGTCCCAGGTGCGGTTGACCTGCAGGCGCAGGCCGATCGGATTGCTCTTCTGGCCCATCTTACGCCTCTTCTTCCTGTTCGCGGACGACGATGCGGATGCGGCTGAACGGCTTTTCGATCCGGGTCGATTTGCCGCGACCGCGCGCATGCCAGCGCTTCATCGTGAACGACTTGCCGACGCTGGCTTCCTTGACGACGAGTGGATCGACATCGAGGTCGTGATTGTTTTCCGCGTTGGCGACGGCGCTGGCGAGAACCTTGCGCACGTCGACAGCCATCGCCTTCTTCGAGAAAGCGAGGACGTTCATCGCGTCTTCGACCTTGCGGCCGCGGATCAGCGCGGCAACGAGGTTCAGCTTCTGCGCCGAACCGCGAATCTGCGTGCCGACCGACAGCGCCTCGTTATCCGCAACGCGGCGAGGGGATTTTTCCTTGCCCATTAGCGTTTGCCCTTCTTGTCGGCCGCGTGACCGGGGAAGAAGCGCGTCGGCGCAAATTCACCCAGCTTCATGCCGACCATGTCTTCATTGACCGACACCGGCACGAACTTGCGGCCGTTGTAGACGTTGAAGGTCAGCCCGACGAACTGCGGCAGGATGGTGGAGCGACGCGACCAGGTCTTGATCGGCGCTGAGCTGCCGCCGTCCTGAGCCGCTTCGGCTTTCTTGAGGAGATGAAGGTCGACGAACGGACCCTTCCAGACCGAGCGTGCCATGGCTTACCTCTTCTTCTTCGCGTGACGCGACCGGATGATCATCTTGTCGGTCGACTTGTTGTGGCGGGTACGGGCGCCCTTGGTCGGCTTGCCCCACGGGGTGACCGGGTGACGACCGCCCGAGGTGCGGCCTTCACCACCGCCGTGCGGGTGGTCGACCGGGTTCTTGGCGACGCCGCGGGTCAGCGGACGCTTGCCGAGCCAGCGGCTGCGGCCGGCCTTGCCGAGGTTGGTGTTCTGGTTGTCGGGGTTCGACACCGCACCGACCGTGCCCATGCATTCGCCGCGAATGTAGCGCTGCTCGCCCGAACCGAGACGCACGATGACAAGACCGCGGTCACGACCGACGACCTGGGCATAAGTGCCGGCCGAACGGGCGATCTGGCCGCCCTTGCCCGGCTTCATCTCGATATTGTGGACGATCGTGCCGACCGGCATCTGCGACAATTCCATCGCGTTGCCGGGCTTCACGTCGGTCTTCTTGTCCGCGACGACCGTATCGCCGACCGCCAGGCGCTGCGGCGCCAGGATATAGGCCAGATCACCGTCCTCATATTTGATGAGCGCGATGAAGGCCGTGCGGTTCGGGTCATATTCGAGCCGTTCGACGGTCGCCGGAACGCCCCACTTGCGACGCTTGAAGTCGATGAAGCGATACTTCTGCTTGTGACCGCCGGCGATGCCGCGCGAGGTCACATGGCCCTTGTTGTTGCGGCCACCGGTCTTGCGCTTGCCTTCGGTCAGCGCCTTGACGGGCTTGCCCTTCCACAGCGACGACTTGTCGACGAGGATCAGGCCACGCTGTCCAGGGCTGGTCGGATTATAGGATTTAAGTGCCATTTTCTCTGCCTTCCCCTATCCGTCAGACGCCGGTGGTGACGTCGATCGACTGGCCTTCGGCCAGGCGAACGATCGCCTTCTTCACGTCGCTGCGGGTGTAGGGCTTGCCCTTCCAGCGCTTGGTCTTGCCCTTGGTGACCAGCGTGTTCACGCTGAGCACCTTGACATCGAACAGCGCCTCGACGGCGGCCTTGATCGCCGGCTTCGTTGCGTCGTTAGCGACGCGGAAGACGACGGCGTCGTTTTCGCTGAGCAGCGTCGACTTTTCGGTGATCACTGGCGACAGGATCACGTCATAGTGACGCGCATCGATGGTCTTTGCCTTAGCCATTGCAGCGGGCCTCCAGCTTTTCGACCGCCGCGCGGGTCAGGACCAGCGTGTCGGCGCGAAGGATGTCATAGACGTTGGCACCGATCGCCGGCAGCGAATCGACGCCGACGATGTTGGCCGAAGCCTGGGCGAAGCTGTCATGGACCGCATCGCCGTCGATGAAGAGCGCACGGCGACCGAGGTCGAGCTTGCCGAGCTTGCCGGCCAGCACCTTGGTCTTGGCTTCCTTGAGCTCGAGCGTGTCGATGACAACGAGCTTGCCGCCCTTTGCCTTGTCGCTCAGCGCCATCTTGAGACCAAGAGCGCGGATCTTCTTGTTCAGCGAGTGGCCGAAAGTGCGGGCCCGGGGACCGTGCGCCTTGCCACCGCCGATGAAAATCGGCGCCTTGCGATCGCCGTGACGGGCGGTACCGCCGCCCTTCTGGCGACCGAACTTCTTGCCGGTGCGGGCAACGTCGCTGCGCTCGCGGGCGGCGCGGGCGGGACCGCGACGCTTTTCGAGCTGCCAGGCGACGACACGGTGGAGGATGTCCGCCCGCGCGTCGACGCCGAAGACGTCGTCGTTAAGATCGATGTCGGCGCCAGCCTTGCCATCGAGGGTCTGTACCTTGACCTTCATGATCAGGACTCCTGTGCACCGTCGGCCGCGGTCGTTTCGACCTCTGCTTCCGCAGGGGTTTCAGCCGGGGCATTGTTGCTGTTCGCCGCGCTCTTGACCGCCGCCGGATAAGGGGCTTCGGGGTGACGCGGCAGCTTCATCGCATCGCGCACCAGCAGCCAGCCGCCCTTCGAGCCAGGGACCGAACCCTTGACGAAGAGAAGACCGCGCTCGGCGTCGGTGCGGACGATTTCGAGATTCTGCTGGGTGCGATTGCGCGCGCCCATGTGGCCAGCCATCTTCTTGTTCTTGAAGACGCGGCCCGGATCCTGACGGTTACCGGTCGAACCATGGGCACGGTGGCTGATCGACACGCCGTGCGTGGCGCGCATGCCCCCGAAACCCCAGCGCTTCATCGCACCGGCAAAACCCTTACCCTGGGTGACACCTTGGATATCGACCATCTGGCCGGCGACGAAATGGTCGGCCGACAGTTCGGCGCCGACGTCGAGCGTCGCGTCGTCAGCGACGCGGAATTCGACGAGCTTCGCCTTGGGCTCGACCTCGGCCTTACCATAGGCGCCACGCTGCGGCTTGGCGACATTCTTCGCCTTTGCCGAGCCGGCACCGAGCTGGACGGCCACATAGCCGTCGCGTTCCTTTTCGCGAACCGAGACGACCTGGCAGCCTTCGAGGCTCAGAACGGTGACGGGCACATGGCGGCCATCGTCCTGAAACAGGCGGGTCATCCCCATTTTTTTCGCGATCACGCCAGTGCGCATGATCATTCACTCCTAACAGAGGCCGGGCAGAACCATTTCCGCACGGCGTGTGGACCCCACCGAACCTGCGTTCGATGACTGTCCTCCCAGCCCGAAATTTCGATGCATCGCCCCGTCCGGGCTGAGGTGCCGCTTTCCCGTGGGGTCAGCGGCAAGACGGGGGACGCAGCCCGGATCAATCCGGCGGTATCCTCCGAAACCTGAATGTGTTCCTGCGAAAGCAGAAACCCAGGGCGGCTTCAGTGCGACCTATCGGCCGCTTCTACCCTGGGCTCCGGATCAAGTCCGGAGCACGCTGGCTATTTAGGCCAACTTGATTTCGACGTTCACGCCCGCGGCGAGGTCGAGCTTCATCAGCGCATCGACCGTCTGCGGGGTGGGCTGCACGATGTCGAGCAGCCGCTTGTGGGTACGCACCTCGAACTGCTCGCGCGACTTCTTGTCGACATGCGGACCGCGGTTCACGGTGAATTTTTCAATGCGCGTCGGCAGCGGGATGGGACCGCGAATGAGGGCGCCCGTACGACGTGCTGTATCGGCGATGTCGGTGGTGGCCTGATCGAGCACGCGGTGATCAAAGGCCTTCAGGCGAATGCGAATATTCTGCGTTTCCATGACTATTCCAGTCGAATCCCGTCTGACGATGCGAAAGAGCCGAAATGGCCCGTCCCGACCCCCGCATGGAGGCCGGAAAGGCCATCAAAAATCTCAAAAGCTACGAGCCGCCCGAATCACCCGATTCGAGCGGCTCGTGGCCCTATATTACTTAATGATCGAGGCCACAACCCCTGCGCCGACCGTGCGGCCACCTTCGCGGATCGCGAAGCGCAGGCCCTGGTCCATGGCGATCGGAGCGATGAGCTTGACCGTCAGCTGGACGTTGTCGCCCGGCATGACCATTTCCGTGCCTTCCGGCAGGATGACTTCGCCGGTGACGTCGGTGGTACGGA
>ERZ781399.357-NODE-357-length-66769-cov-30.432038_pt1 | contig 66769 bp, 58 predicted proteins | sample MGYA00511014_ERZ781399 | MGnify/ENA primary metagenome ERZ781399 (study PRJEB29847, sample SAMN06458254) | wastewater metagenome | isolation source: Wastewater bioreactor | place: South Africa: Cape Town | study: EMG produced TPA metagenomics assembly of the...
TCCGAGTGACGCCGCGCCGCAGGCCGGCGTGAATATCCGCCTCTCGCATTCCGAGGATTAACCGTCTCGAAAGGAAACGACGATGGGTGTCCTGGTGGATTTTCTTCAATACCAACATGCGCGGCTGGCGCTCGAACTGGAGCGTCTTGCGCGTCAGGACGCACCGCTGGCTCTCACGATGATTGAAGTAACGCGCGATGCAGACGGGCGGCTGGGAGAGCCATTGGCGCAGCTTGAGCGTCAATTGCGCGCTGCTGGCTTCGATCTACAACCTTGAACACGGCTTTGGAGGTAGAACATGGCAAAGAAGCGTCCCCTTCTCGATGGGATTTTCCGACCTCAGACAATGGCGCTGTTGCGTACGTACGCACAGTACACGAAGGAAATCGACGGCCTCGACATGAGCCTGGTTGAATTGGCCGAAACCTTGGTACTGGCGCATCTCGAAGAACACGAGCGATTTCAAGACTGGACTGAACGCACTACTGTTATTGAAGGTTTTCTAGAACGTCTTGGGGAGAGCTTGATATGAAATCGCTGCTGGATCAAATCGGCCTCGAACGGGCGCATGCGCTCATGGCCGAAGCCACACACAAGGCCATTGCCGAAGCCCATGCACATGGGCTTGCAGTGACTGTCAGCATCGACGGCGAACTGCGCCAAATTCAGCCAGGCGACCACGCAGCTCCAATGGCCGCCCAGGACGGCAGGCAGGCGGCCGCCAATGAACATGGTGACAGCAGTAACTGACCAGGTGCACGCTCCTGTCACCAACGCCCCTCACGCTAGTCAGATAAATTTTCATCCAACCAACTGAAAGAGAAAACCTATGCGCTTGCTGATTGCTTTGATCCTGCCGTGGCTGACGTTCTTCACCATCGGCCGCCCCTTCGCCGGCATCATCTGCCTGATCCTCCAAATCACGCTGATCGGCTGGCTACCGGCGACGATCTGGGCCGTATACGCCTTGAGCCAGTACAAGACCGACAAGAAGATCGAGAAGGCGCTTGCTCAACGAGGGTAAGTTGCTGATCGGCGAGAACGCGCCACAAGGCGTTCAGATGCACAAGGGCATGCTCGGGCATGCCCTTTGTCTTTTGCGGCCCGTGTAGCCCCGTTATAGCGGCCGCAAAAGGGGCTGTCTTTCTTTCTCCCGCCCAAGGGGCGGCGGCGGGCCATCGGGGGATCATTCGGCCCCCTCTGGGGGCCTCGATAACAGGGAGGGGGAGCCGGCTTGTCCGGGGGAACCCCGCAGGGGTGCCCCGGCCGTAGGCCGCTCTGCACCGCGTCGTTTCGCGCTGTCGGCCGGGTTTTCCACCGCGTGACCGCCCCTACTACCGGCTAAAAATTTATAGGAAATTCTTTAAAGGCAGAACCGTACCGGTTTAGGGGGGGGGCCGATTTCACGAACAAGGGGGGCCGGATTTCACGTGGATAACCGCCATCGGGGGGGTCTGATTTCACACTGTAGGGGGGGCCGATTTCACGTGGATAAGTGCCACCATCCACAGGGTTCTGCGCGGTTTTCGATGGCGACACCTCGCGCACCTGGTCGCGTTGATCTGTCGCCAATGCCGGCTGGCTCCGGGCGAAATCGTGCGGGGGCCGATTTCACGAACGATGGTGACGCGGCCGAGCTGGCCAGCTCGATGCGGTGTCACCACGGCCACCGGAGCGGCGGAACGAAAGGTATTGACGCTCGAAGGGGGCGAGACTGCCGGCGGCGCCGGCTGGCTCGATGCACAGCACGAAAGCCCGACCCTGACATCGCCAGGGTGCGCCTACTTCGTGAGCTTCTTCGGGATGGGGGGCGGCGAGCCGAGCAACAGCAGCCCGCCCGTCACCTGCTTGACGTTGGCGGCCGGATAGACGGCCTGCACCTTGCGCAAGGCGGGAACAAACTTCTTCTTGAAGTCCTTATCCGCATCCTTCCCCGTGTATTCCTGGGCGAACTGCTCGCGCAGGGGTTTCCAGTGCAGCGTAACGCCTTTACCCTCGATGCGGTGCAGTCGATGGGCCAGCCAGCAGTACACGTCCAGGGCCAGCGCGGAGCCTTTCAGCGCGTGCAGAGCACGATTGTCCAGCGGCACGGCACTATCGCGCAGCTCGTTGAAGTAGTGCTCTGAGAGCGTCAGGACGCCCGGCCATAGCGGCCTCTGCTGGCTGTCGCGGTTGGACACCCAGGCGTCGAACTGCTCGACGGGCTGGCCGTTGAACGTGTGGCCCTTGAACCCGAGCTGCAAGCGGCACGCAGCCAAAGCGTGCATCTGCTTGCGCAAGGTCAGATAGCGGCGACCGTCCTTGTCCATGTCCATCAGGCGCAGGAACTCGGCCGCACTATCTCCGATGGGGATTTCCCGCGAGCCGTGGCGCACTGCGTAGGTCGAAACCCAGGCCAGGGCAAGGCGCGGCATCACACCGTAGGGGATGGACTGCTGCACTGGCCCCTTCCCCTCATCCAGCCAGCCGGCTTGCACATTCACCCAGGCTGCGCCGGACTGGCGCATGAACTCGCGGCCCTCGACCTTCGCGCGGGGCAAACCGACCTGGCACAGCACGGAGTGGGTGAAAGCCATGTCCTCACCGGATGGCGGCTTGTCTGCAATCTCAAAGGCTCGCAAAAGGAGCTTCTCATTTTGAGAAAGGCAGCTCCTGAGGCGAAGCGAGGTCAGCATCAGCCTCTTACTCGCCACCCAAGAACTTTGCAATCTCTGCCGTGCGAAAGTACACCCGCCGCCCGAGCTTCATCTTGGCTGCGTTGAGCTGCCTCGCCCATTCAGTGTCATTTCGCAGGCTGACCCGCAGCCCTTCGGCCGAGCGATCCAGCACTTTTGCAAGCTGGGCCATGCTGAGTAGCGGCCCGTACTGGCCTGTCAGTGCCTCTTCTATGTGCATACGGTGGCTTTCTTTCGATTACGCATTGGGTGATCGAAGAATGCCCACTGGCACCGAAAATAGGCTGTACGAAAGTTAGAATTTAGTTGTCGTCACCTGCTATCATTGCGTGCATCACGTACAGGCGCTTTGAAATGGCAAAACCCGGAACAGCACGGCGAGTATTCGACCCCCTGCTTAACGAGCTGGTGGCCGAGCGCGATACCTCGTCCGATCGCATCCGCGCCAAGCTGACCGACGCCTACGACTGGTGTCTCTGTGAGCTGTGCTGGCGCTCCACCGAATACGCGACAGCCGTTGGAGCGCGAAAGTTCTTCAAACGCCCGCGCCGGGAGAACGCCCATGCGGTGCCCTTGACGGACGCCATACGCGTTGAGGCGCAGAAGGAAGCCGATGCCTTGGTGGCACGCTATGAGCGGGCCTGGAAAGGCGAATTTGGCCCCTATGAGCCTGGTCGAATGGTGGCGACTTACTGTGACATCGTGGAAATGCGCGGTGATTGTTCAGTGGAAGCATTTCGGGAGCACGTTGAGCAGCGAGCACTCATTGCCGCTTGGGCACGCCACAGCAATCTACTTGCAGTCACGAGGCTACCCGGCCAGCCCAAAGGGGCAGCGAAGCCCAGCAAGCTCTACTGCGAAGCGCACAACCCCAGGCGAAGCGATGAAGCCCGCCGCGCCTACCAACGCGACAAACGATTCGCTCCGCAGTACAACGAGCTGATCGAAAAAATCTGGACGGCGCAAGCCGGCAACTTGCTGGCGTGGGACATCGAAGCCCATGTACACGTCAAAAGGGAAGCCTATCGCCAGCTCCAAGCACACAAGTCTCCCACGCGCTTGATTGATGACCTGCTGGCCCAGGGCACCATGAGCCAGGCTGAAATCGCGCGCCGGCTCGGCGTATCGCGCCAGGCTGTCTCTGCTGCCATTAAGCGGCGATCACAGAAGCCTATGGCGGTTAATTGACAACCAAAATCTAACTTTTGTACGCCCTATTTTTTGTGCTTCGGGGCATTCTTCGATCATCGAACGTAATCGAATGAAAGCTACCGTATGCAGATCGAGGCGAAGAGCAAGACCCTCATCAATCGCAAGAAGCTGCTGGCGATGATCCCGCTGTCTGAGCGGACAATTTTCAACATGGAGCAGCGCGGGGAGTTCCCGCGCCGCATCACACTCACCAGCCGAAACGTCGCCTGGGACTTGGCCGAGGTCGAGGAATGGATTGAGGCACGCAGGTCGTCGGGTATCCAGGCTACGCGCCCCGGATTCACTCCGCTGGCCGCGGCCGTTTAAGTGTCCATTCGTCGATCATGTCCGCCCAGTCTTGCAGCATCGCCGTGCGTTGCTCGCGGTACTCGGCCTTGTTGTAGACGGCCCTGACGCCCTTCTGTTCGTGCGCCAGACATTTCTCAATCCAATCGGTGTTGTAGCCGGCCTCGTGCAGCAACGTGCTGGCCGTGCGCCGCAAGTCATGCGGCCCGAATTTGGCAAGCGGCTTCCCTTCCTTCTGTGCCAGCCGGTATGTCAGCGTCAGCACCTGGTTGAGCGTGGCACTGCTCATCGGCGTGTCTGAGTCATACCGCGACGGCAGCACATAGTCCGATCCACCCGCAAAGGTTTTCAGGGCAATGAAGATGTCCAGTGCCTGGCGGGACAGAAACACCAGGTGCGGATTGCGCCGCTTCATCCGCTCCTTCGGAATCGTCCAAAGCGCGTCGCTGAAACTGATTTCGCTCCACGTCGCCTTTGTCAGCTCGCTCTTGCGAACCATCGTGAGCAGCAGCAGCTTGGCCGCCGCCCGGATGGATGGTGTTGTGCCGATGCGCTCCATGTACTGGTACATCAGGCCGATCTCGTCGGGCGTCAGCGCACGGTCGCGCGGCTCGAACTTGGCGATGGTCGTCGGCCGCACCAGCTCTGCCGGGTTCTCGACCTTCTGGCCGCGCTCGATGGCCCAACGAAAGACCTGCAACACCACCTCGCGGGCATGCACTGCGGTTGCCGGTGCGCCGCGCTCCACGATGGCGTCGGTCAGCGCGCGCAGATCTTCGTGGGTGATTTCCAGCAGCTTCTGATTGCCAAATTTTGGCTTCAGCTCGCGCTCATAGACTGAGCGACGCATGTCACGGGTGGAATCGGCCATCTGGTAGCCGCGCAACCACTTTTCCGCCCAGGCCCCGAACGTCTCGGCATCTTTGACGCGGGCCTTGTCCCGCGCCTTTTCCTTGGCCGGTGACTTCCCGGCCGCGATCATCTTTTTGGCCTCGCCCAACCGTTCGCGAGCTTCCGAAAGGGTGATGCCGCCGACACCATAGCGGCCGAAGGTGATGGTCTCCTGCCGACCGTGGATGGCGTAGTTGTAGCGGAACGAAATCGCCCCGGCCGGTGTGACGGCTACATAGAGGCCGTCACGGTCGTTCACCTTGTAGAGCTTGTCCTTCGGCTTGAGGTTGCGCAGCTTGGTATCGGTCAGCATGGCGTTCGTCCTGAGTCAGTTCAAATACCATGACCCGCACGTCAACCCTTAAAGCAGAAAAAATCAATACAAATCAAAGGTTTACGCACTTTCAATACCATGAACAGCCGCAAAGCGGATTCATGGTATCGAAAGCATCTCATGGCATCAGAGAGGGATAGTACCACTCACCATGCCATGAAAAAACAGTGCTTGACGATGCCAGAAGTTGCCAGCCCATTCTGAACATCTCGAAAGAAAATTAAATGTTAACAACAAGTTATGAATGATTTGGTGCCAACCAGTACCAGCCAGTGCCAGACGCCGAATCACTCCCACTCGATCGTCGCAGGCGGCTTGGAGCTGACGTCGTAGGTCACGCGGTTGATGCCGCGCACCTCGTTGATGATGCGGCTGCTCACCTTCTTGAGCAGGCTGTAGGGCAGTTCGGCCCAGTCGGCCGTCATGAAGTCGCTGGTCTGCACGGCGCGCAGCGCCACCACGTAGTCGTAGGTGCGGCCATCGCCCATCACACCCACGCTTTTCACGGGCAGGAAGACGGTGAAGGCCTGGCTCGTGAGCTCGTACCAGCTCTTGCCGGTCTTCTCGTCGATGCAGGCGCGCAGCTCCTCGATGAAGATGGCGTCGGCGCGGCGCAGCAGGTCGGCGTATTCCGGCTTGACCTCGCCCAGGATACGTACGCCCAGGCCCGGGCCGGGGAAGGGGTGGCGATACACCATCTCGGGCGGCAGGCCGAGGGCGATGCCCAGCTCGCGCACCTCGTCCTTGAACAGGTCGCGCAGGGGTTCCAGCAGCTCCAGGCCGAGCTGCTCGGGCAGACCGCCGACATTGTGGTGGCTCTTGATCGTGACGGCCTTCTTGGCGTTCTTGCTCGCGCCCGACTCGATCACGTCGGGGTAGATCGTGCCCTGGGCCAGGAATGCGATGTCCGCGCCGCCGCTCGCCTTCAGTTTTTGCGCCTCGGCCTTGAACACGTCGACGAACAGGCGCCCTATGGTCTTGCGTTTCTGCTCGGGATCACGGATGCCGGCGAGTTCACGCATGAAAAGCGGCCCCGCATCGACCCGCACCACCTTCGCATGCAGCTTGTCCGCGAACATGGCCATCACCATGTCGCCCTCGTGCAGACGCAGCAGGCCATGATCAACGAACACGCAGGTGAGCTGATCACCGATGGCGCGGTGGATCAGCGCCGCGGCCACGCTGGAATCAACGCCGCCCGAAAGGCCCAGCAGCACATGCCGGTTTCTGACCTGCGCGCGGATGCGGGCAACGGCTTCGGCCACGTGGTCGTGCATCACCCAGTCGGCGTGCGCGCCGCAGATGCCAAGAACGAAGCGTTCGAGCATCGCCCTGCCCTGCGCGGTGTGCGTGACCTCGGGGTGAAACTGCACGCCGTAGAAGTGGCGCGCTTCGTCGGCCATGCCCGCGATCGGGCAGGACTCGGTGCTGGCCATGAGCTTGAAGCCTGGCGGCAAAGCCGAGACCTTGTCGCCGTGGCTCATCCACACCTTGAGCATGCCGTGGCCTTCGGCCGTGGTGAAGTCGGCGATGTCCTTGAGCAGCGCGGTGTGGCCGCGCGCGCGCACCTCGGCATAGCCGAACTCGCGCTGATGACCGCCTTCGACCACGCCGCCCAGCTGCTGCGCCATGGTCTGCATGCCATAGCAGATGCCCAGCACCGGCACACCCAGATCGAATACCGCTTGCGGCGCGCGATCGGTGCTCTCTTCATAGACGCTGGCATGGCTGCCCGAGAGGATCACGCCCTTGAGATGCCCCCCCTCTGCCTGGGCCCACAGCCATTCGTCGCTGACATCGCACGGATGCACTTCGCAATACACGTGCGCCTCGCGCACGCGCCGCGCGATGAGCTGTGTGACCTGGGAGCCGAAATCGAGGATGAGAATCTTGTCGTGGGCCATGGTGCTTCACAAAGGGAAAGGAAAGGCCCGAACGCCTTGCGGGCTCGGGCCTTTGCGGGAGCAGGTCAGTTGCCGTGGTAGTTCGGCGCTTCCTTGACGATCTGCACATCGTGCACATGCGATTCGCGGATACCCGCAGCGGTGATCTCGACGAACTCTGCCTTGTCGTTCATCTCGGCGATGCTCGCGCAGCCGCAATAGCCCATCGAGGCACGCACGCCCCCCGTCATCTGGTAGACGATGGAAACCATCGAGCCCTTGTAGGGCACACGGCCTTCGATGCCTTCGGGCACGAGCTTGTCGGCATTGGGGTTGCCGCTGCTCGATTCCTGAAAGTAGCGGTCGGCGCTGCCCTGCTGCATCGCGCCGATCGAGCCCATGCCGCGGTAGCTCTTGTACGAGCGGCCCCGGAACAGGATGACCTCGCCCGGTGCCTCCTCGGTACCCGCGAAGACGCCCCCCATCATCACCGAGCTGGCGCCCGCGGCCAGCGCCTTGGCGATGTCGCCCGAAAAACGGATGCCGCCGTCGGCGATCAGCGGCACGCCCGTGCCCTTGAGCGCGGTGGCCACGCTGTCGATCGCCATGATTTGCGGCACGCCCACGCCGGCAACGATGCGCGTGGTGCAGATCGAGCCAGGGCCGATGCCGACCTTGACCGCGTCCGCGCCCGCCTCGACCAGCGCAATGGCCGCGGCGCCGGTGGCGATGTTGCCGCCGATCACCTGGACCTGCGGATAATTTCTCTTCACCCAGCGCACGCGATCAATCACGCCCCGGCTGTGGCCGTGCGCGGTATCGACGACGATGGCATCCACGCCCGCCTTGGCCAGCAGCTCGACGCGCTCTTCGGTGCCCGCGCCGACGCCGACGGCCGCCGCCACGCGCAGGCTGCCCGCGCCATCGCGCGCCGCGTTCGGGAAGGTGGTCTGCTTGTGGATGTCCTTGACGGTGATCAGGCCCTTGAGTTCAAAGGCATCGTTCACGACCAGCAGACGTTCGAGCTTGTGCTTGTTGAGCAGCGCCTTGGCCTGCGCCGGCGTGGTGCCGCCGTGCTCGTTGACGGTGATCAGGCGCTCGCGCGGCGTCATGATCTCGCGCACCTTGACGTCGTAGCGCGTCTCGAAGCGCACGTCGCGGCTGGTGACGATGCCGACGACCTTGCCGCCGTCGCACACCGGGAAACCCGAAATGCCCAGTTCTTCGGAGAGCTGCAATACCTGCAACACCGTGTGCTCGGGGGTAATCACGACCGGGTCGTGCACCACGCCCGATTCATGGCGCTTGACCTTGGAGACCTCGGCCGCCTGCTGCTCGGCCGTCATGTTCTTGTGCACGACGCCGATCCCGCCTTCCTGGGCGATGGCGATCGCCAGGCGCGACTCGGTCACCGTGTCCATCGCGGCGGACACGAGAGGAATGTTCAGGGAAATGTTGCGCGTGAGGCGCGTGGCGAGAGAGGCGTCCTTGGGCAGGACCTGGGAATATGCGGGCACCAGCAACACATCGTCGAAGGTGAGCGCTTTTCCTAGAAGGCGCATGGGAAAGCTCCAAAAAACGGATTGTACCCATGCTGCGACAGCTTCAATTCAGGCAGCGCCCGCGTAGGCACCGCAGGCGATCACCATGCCGTCGTGCTTTTCAAAGTACGCCGTCTTCAGCCCCACTTTCTGGGTCAGTGGATTGACCCACTTGTAGCTGAGCCAGCCCTTGCCCGCGGCGACCGCCTGATCGACGATTTCCGCCAGGAACAGCTTGCCGTCGGTATCCTTCATGTGGCGGCCATCCACCCCGACCAGCCTCGGGTTCGTGCCATGGGCGATGACGTGGTAGTCGCTGCTGTAAACGCTGAGGTACAGGTCCCGGTCGAGGAAATGCCCCTCCTCACGCCGGTTCACATCGTCAAGCAGCGCCTGCGCGCCATGCTCGCGCACGAACTCGGCGCCCTGCCGCACCAGCTTTGCCGCATCACCCTCGCTGGCGAATTCATGCTCGCCCAGGTGGAAATAGGACACCGCCTCGGTCAGGTTGACCGCCAAGGCATGAAGCGCCTTGACGGGTTCCCCGGCCCGCTCTATCAACATCGCGTTCTTCTGCGTTGCCGCATCGATCTCGACCACGGCCTTGTTGATTTCGGCGATGCCGACGCTCTGCTCGGACGCTGCCTCGGACATGCCCGTCATGATCTCGCTGACATTGCGCACGCTCTGCACGATGTCCTCCATGGCACGGCCAGCCTGCTCCACCTGACCGGCGCCACCATCGACCGAGCGCACCGACTCCTCGATCAGCGCCTTGATGGCCTTGGCCGCTTCCGCCGAGCGGGTCGCCAAGGTGCGCACCTCGCTGGCCACCACGGCAAAGCCACGCCCTTGCTCCCCGGCCCGGGCGGCCTCGACGGCGGCATTCAGTGCCAGGATGTTGGTCTGGAAAGCAATGCCGTCGATCACGCCGATGATGTCCGCAATTTTGCGCGAACCGCTGCGAATGGCGCCCATGGTCTGCACCACCTGCTGCATGACCGCTCCACCGTTTGAAGCAAGATCCAGCGCGGACGTGGAAAGGCGCTGCGCCTGGCGAGCGCTGTCGGCGTTTTGTTCGACGGCCGCCGTCAATTGCTCGAAGGAAGAGGCGGTGCTCTCCAGTGCATCGGCCTGGCTGCGCACTTCGCCGCCAAAGGCGGCCTGGTCGGTACCGATGTAGCCTGCCGAAGCCGCAATGGCCAGCGTACGGCTGCGGACGTCGCCGACGATGCGAAAGGTCTGCAGGCGCAACTCTTCAAGCGCGCGCAGCAGTGGATCGGATTCCTGCTCTCCAGCGCCAACGGCCTGGCCGAGGTCGCCCTGGCTGATGCGCTGCGCGGCTTGCGTCGCCAGGCGCAACGGCACCATCAGATGACGGCGTGCCAGCCACGCCAGCCAAAACAGCGCGGCCAGGCAAAGGACACCCCACAAAAAGAGTGCCACGCGGCCGCCGCCATCGGGTACGACCCAGGCCGTCCACAGCACCAGCGCGGCCACCGCGCCCAAAGTACCGGCAAATACCCATGCAATCAGCGACGAAAAGCCAGAAGCGGAAACGTTCATAGCGGTCGGACAGTCAGTGAGGGACGGACAGCCCTGCCTGGCCGGGATCCGCCCTGGCAGGCAGCCCTGGCGTTCCAGGCACGGCAGTTGTTTGCTTAACCACAAGTTACCGCAGTCGCAAGACCTTGCACATCGGGTTTGTACGGCTTGCCGGCTGATGGCCACGTTCGCTGAACGCTCGGGCAGATCCCCAGGCAGCAGGGATTTCCCGTCTGCCGCTCGCACTCCTAGTCGCCGCTGGCACTCGCCGCTACACTGCGCGCATGACTCTGCATCGGCTTTTTCTGTTGGCGCTGGCCTGCACCTGGGCAGCCGCCGCCTCGGCGCAATATCAGTGGGTGGACAAGGACGGGCGCAAGGTGTTCAGCGATCGACCACCGCCCATGGATGTCCCGCAAAAGAACATCCTCAAGGAGCCCAGGGCGCTGACACCCGCGCGCACGAACACGGCAGCACCGGCAACCGCGGCGGCCGAGCCGCAGGCCAAGGGCGACACCCCCGGTGCGCCGCCGCAAACCGGCACGGGCACGACGAGCGCATCGGGAACGGACAAATCGCTGGAAGAAGCCAAGACCAAGGCAGAAGAGCAGGAAAAGGCCAAAAAGAAGGCGCAAGAAGAAGCCAAGGCCCAAAAGGATGCACAGACACGGGCCGACAACTGCCAGCGCGCGCGGCAGGCGAAGGTCACGCTGGAGCCCGGGCGCCTCGTGGCCACCACCAATGCCAAGGGCGAACGCGCCTACATGGACGACGCCACGCGCGCCGCGGAGCTTCAGCGCGCCGAGCAGATCATTCAAAGGGATTGCAAATAGGCGATCGGGTTCAGCCGCGCCGTCTGGCAAACAGGCCTGCCGTGCGCGCACCCTGGCTTGCAAAGCGCTGGCGCCGGGCCACCTTGGGGTCGACCTTCAGGGGGCGGCACCAGTCGATGCGATCGCCCTCTCGCACGGCCGCCTCCAGCGCGACGGCCCGCCCCCAGATACCAGCCATGTGGTGTGCATCATCGGGTTGAAGGCCGCAGGCACGAAGCGCATCGGCCACGGTCGCGCCGGCGGGCAGGCGCAACTGCCACTCCTGCGTCTGCCGGGGCGCGGCGGACGTGACCACCTCCACGGAAATCATCTCAGCCATAGACCTTTTCGGCCCGCGCCACGAAGGCTTCCACGAGCGAGGCGGCAATGCGGTCAAAGATGGGGCCGACCAGCGCGGCCAGTGTCCGGCTGCTGAAGCCATAGTGCAATTGCAGCTCGACCTTGCAGGCGCGCTGGCTGCCGTCGCCCACGGAGTGAAATTGCCAGTCGCCATCGAGCTGCGAAAACGGCCCTTCCACGAGGGTCATCCGCACGCGCCGGCCCGGCTCGTGGGTATTGCGCGTGACGAAGGTCCTATGCACGCCGGCCATCGCGATCCCCACTTCAGCCACCATGCCGGTTTCGTCGCGGCTGCGTACGGCGGCGCGGTCGCACCACGGCAAAAATTGCGGATAGCTGGGCACGTCCGTCACCAGATCGAACATCTCTTGGGGGCTGTACCAGATCAGGACGGATTTGTGGACGGTCTTCATGCGCGGAGAGCACGGGGCGCCAGCCTAAAATGGGCGCCCCTCAGGCAGCGCCGATTCTAGTGGCGCTACCCATGCACCTTTTCATGGCCAAGAAACCCGAACCCTCTCCGCGCATCGCCGAAAACAAGAAGGCCGCGTTCAATTATTTCTTCGAGGAACGCCACGAAGCCGGCATCGTGCTGCAAGGCTGGGAAGTGAAGGCCCTGCGCGAAGGCAAGGCGCAGCTGACCGAAGGCTATGTGGTGATCCGTGACGGAGAGCTGTTCCTGATCGGCTGCCAGATCCAGCCGCTGAAGACCGCGTCCACGCACGTGAATCCCGAGGCCGCGCGCACCAAGAAGCTCCTGATGCACAAGGACGAGATCCGGCGGCTCATCGGCAAGGTGGAACAGAAGGGCTACACGCTCGTGCCGCTCAAGCTCTACTGGAAAGAAGGCCGCGCCAAATGCGAGATCGCGCTGGCCAAGGGCAAGGCCGAGCACGACAAGCGCAGCACCATCAAGGAGCGCGAGGGCAAGCGCGAGGTGGAGCGCGCCATGAAAAGCCGCCACCGCTGACCGCTGAAGATCAGGTCCATGGCGGGCGCCCCGGCCCGCCGGCCCGGCGGGCATCAGGACGGTTTGCTCGCGCCAGGCGCAGCGCAGGCCTGCTCTCCACAGGCGGAAGATGAAGCTGCGCCCGGCAGCGGCGCTGCGTCCCCGGACGGAACACCCTCGGACAGCAACTGCCCGAGCACCACGCCGAGCTGCAATTCATCGATGCTGCCGAAGTGATGGGCGCGCAGACGCCCGGCCTTGTCGATCAGCAGGGTGCTGGGCGTGCCTTGCAGCTGCCAGCGCGCCATGGTCGTGGGCGTGGTGCTGCCTTCGAGCGGCGCATCGACCCCCACGGGAAAGCGAATCTGGTATTCGTGCAGAAACACCTCGAGCGCATGCGGCTGCATCGCGCTGTGGTGCTCGAACACGGTGTGCAGGCCGATCACGGCCACGCCCTGCGCACCGAAGAGCTGGTGCACCTTCCTGGCCATGGGCAGCGCGTAGGAAACACAGCCGGGGCACAGCATCTGGAAGGCCTCCACCAGCACCACCTGCCCGCGCAAGTCCGCAAGGCGCAGGGCGTGATCGGTATTGAACCAGCGCGAGACATCCCATTCGGGAAACACATGGTCAGAGGTCTGCACGGATACCCCCTTTCATCCTCGGCGAATGATAGGCGGATGCCGGATCACACCAGGGCAGCAAGGGGATGCAGGGCGGCCGGCCAGGGGCTTGCGAAGAACGCATCGACAAGCTGCGGATCGACGTCCTCGATGCGCGCGGGGTTCCAGCGCGGGCTGCGGTCCTTGTCCACGGCCAGCGCGCGTATGCCTTCGAGTGTTTCGCTCTGGCCGGGGCGCAGATGAAAGCAGTGGCGCACCAGATCGCGCTCCATGCGCAGATCCTCGGCCAGGGTCATGGCGCGTGCGCGGCGGATCTGCCCCAGCACCACGTGCAGCATCAGCGGCGAGCGCTGGCGCAGCAAGGCCGCCGTGGCGCGCTCCCATTGGCCCTCGGCCGCCTCCAGCGCCGCGACGATGGCAGACACGTTCGGCAGTGAAAAATAGTGGTCAATTCTGGCTTTATCGCTTGCATGGTCTGCGTTTGCAGCTATGGAATATGAATCAATCCAACGCTGCAACGCCGCGCCATCGGCAAAGGTCTGAACCGCCAGTGCCTCCCACAGCTCAGGGAGTTTTTCCGAGGGCAGCAGGGCATCGGCCAGGCCCAGCGCCAGCGCATCGCCCGCGGCGATGGTCTCGCCGGTCAAGGCCAGCCATTCGCCCGCATGGCCCGGGCAGCGCGAGAGGAAATGGCCACCGCCCACATCCGGGAACAGGCCGATGCCGGTCTCGGGCATGGCCATTTTGGTGCGCTCGGTGACGATGCGCAGGCTCGCGCCCTGGCTGATGCCCATGCCGCCGCCCATCACCACGCCGTCCATGAAGGCGATGTAGGGCTTGGTGAGGTGGTGCGTGAGGTGGTTGAGGATGTACTCCTCGGTGAAGAAATCCTCCACGCGCGGGTCGCCCTCCCTGGCCGCCTGGTAGAGAAAGCGGATGTCGCCCCCGGCGCAGAAGGTGCCGAACGGCCCTTCCCTGTTGCTGCCGCGAATCGCGATGGCCAGCACCCCGGGGTCGTGCTCCCACTGCCGCAACGCGGCGTAGAGCGCGCGCACCATGCCCAGCGACAGGGCATTCAGCGCCTTGGGGCGGTTGAGCGTGATGCAGCCGATCTGGCCGCGTACTTCGGTGAGGACTTCCGGCTGGTCCATGCGGTCTCCTTGAGTGGATGCCTTACTCGGAGCGGTCTTCGCGCGCCGCGCGTTTGCGCTCGTGCTCGCTCAGGTGGCGCTTGCGCAGGCGGATGCTCTTGGGCGTGATCTCCACCAGCTCGTCGTCCTCGATGAATTCGACGCCATATTCCAGCGTGAGGTCGATGGGCGGCGTGACCTTGATCGCATCTTCCTTGCCGCTGACGCGAAAGTTCGTGAGCTGCTTGGTGCGCGTGGCGTTCACCACCAGGTCGTTGTCGCGGCTGTGGATGCCGACGATCATGCCCTCGTAGACCGGGTCGCCCGCCTTGACGAACATGCGGCCGCGGTCGTCGAGCTTGCCCAGCGCGTAGGTGAAGATTTCACCCGCGTCCATCGAAATCAGCACGCCGTTCTTGCGCCCGCCGATCTCGCCCTTGTGCGGCTCGTAGCTGTCGAAAATGTTGCTGATCAGCCCGGTGCCACGCGTCAGGTTCAGGAACTCGTTGGTGAAACCGATGAGGCCGCGCGCCGGAATGCGGTATTCGAGGCGCACGCGCCCGCGCCCGTCGCTCTCCATGTTCACGAGCTCGCCCTTGCGCTCCCCGAGCGCCTGCATCACGCCGCCCTGGTGCTGCTCCTCGACGTCGGCGGTGACGAGCTCGATCGGCTCGCACTTTTCGCCATCGATCTCCTTGAACACCACGCGCGGCTTGGAGACGGCCAGTTCGTAGCCCTCGCGGCGCATTTCCTCCAGCAGGATGGTCAGATGCAGCTCGCCCCGGCCCGAAACCTCGAAAATGCCGTCCTCGCTCGTCTCCTTCACGCGCAGCGCGACATTGGAGCGCAGCTCCTTTTGCAGCCTATCCCAGATCTGGCGGCTGGTGACGTACTTGCCCTCGCGCCCGGCCAGCGGACTGGTGTTGACGCAGAAATTCATCGTCAGCGTCGGCTCGTCGATCTTGAGCATGGGCAGCGGCTGCGGGTTTTCCGGGTCGGTCAGCGTCTCGCCGATGCCGATGTGCTCGATGCCGTTGATCAGCACGATCTCGTCCGGCCCCGCCTCGCTCACCTGCACACGGTCCAGCCCCTGGAACTGATGGATCTGGTTCACGCGCGCCTTGTACTTCTCACCGTCCGGCCCGGCCATCACCAGCACGTCCTGCCCCGCGCGCAGCGTGCCCTGGTTGATGCGCCCCACGCCGATGCGACCGACGAAGGTGGAATAGTCCAGCGCCGAGATCTGCATCTGCAAGGGGGCGTTCGGGTCGCCCTGCACCGACGGCACATGCTTGAGGATGGTCTCGAACAGCGCGGACATGTCCGGCCCCCACTGCTCGCCCGGGTTGCCCTGCGTGAGCGAGCTCCAGCCGTTGATGCCCGAGGCATAGACCACGGGAAAGTCGAGCTGCTCGTCGTTGGCGCCGAGCTTGTCGAACAGGTCGAACGCGGCATTGACCACCCAGTCGGGGCGCGCGCCGGGCTTGTCCACCTTGTTGACGACAACGATGGGCTTGAGGCCCAGCGCCAGCGCCTTCTTGGTGACGAAGCGCGTCTGCGGCATCGGGCCTTCCTGCGCGTCGATGAGCAGGACCACGCCATCGACCATGGACAGGGCGCGCTCCACCTCGCCGCCGAAATCGGCGTGGCCGGGCGTGTCCAGGATGTTGATGTGCGTGCCCTTCCAGGTCACGGCGCAGTTCTTGGCCAGGATGGTGATGCCGCGCTCGCGCTCGATGGCGTTGTTGTCCATCACCGTATCGACGACCTTCTCGTGCGCGGCGAAGGTGCCGCTTTGGCGCAAGAGCTGATCGACCATGGTGGTCTTGCCATGGTCCACGTGGGCAATGATGGCGATGTTGCGGATGTGCTTGCTCATGATGTCAGTGCTTCTTCTTGCAGGATTTGCTGGATTTCAATGGGGCTCAGGAGCCGGTCCGGGATGAGTTCGCCCGCCGCGACGTGGCCGACACCCAGCAGCGCGCCCGGGCGCTCGCCATAGACGGCGGCAGCACGGGTGTCGGGCCAGGGGCCGCGGCGGCGCAGGCCGGAAAGAAAGCGGCCCGCATCCTCCTCGGCCAGCGTGATCGGGACGTGATCGGCGAGCAGCGCATCGACCGGCAGCAGTGCGCCAAGCCGCTCTTCCTGCGGCAGGGCTTCGAGCGCGGCCAGCGTGATGCAGCGCGTGAGGTCGATGCCGCCGGTTTCGGTGCGCCTGAGCCGTGTGAGATGCGCTCCGCAGCCCAGGGCCTGGCCGATGTCCTCGGCCAGCGTGCGGATGTAGGTGCCTTTGCTGCAGGAAACTTCGATTTCGATAGCTGGTTGCGCTTGACTGGTAAGCGCCGGGGCCAGATTCAGTTCAAATATCTCCACGTCGCGTGCCGCACGTTCCACCGCGACGCCCGCACGGGCATATTCGTACAAGGCCTTGCCGTCTTTCTTGAGTGCGCTGTGCATGGGCGGCACCTGTTGGATGCGGCCGGTGAACTGCCTTGCCACGGCTTGAAGACGCTCGGGTGTGAGCGCGGCGGGGTCCACGGCCGAGCGGGACAGCACCTCGCCCTCGGCGTCACCGGTGCTCGTCGTCACGCCCAGCAGCGCCACCGCGTGGTAGCGCTTGGGCGCTTCAAGCTGCAGCGCGCTGAACTTGGTGGCCGCGCCAAAGCACAGCGGCAGCACGCCGGTGGCGAGCGGGTCCAGCGTGCCGGTATGGCCGGCCTTTTCGGCACGCAGCAACCACTTGGCCTTCTGCAACGCCTGGTTGCTCGAAAGGCCCAGGGGTTTGTCCAGCAGCAGCACCCCATGCACCGGGCGCCGCTGCACCCGGATGCGAGGGGCAGCCACCGTCATGCGTCCTCGTCTTTGGAGCGCGAGGCCACGGCGCGCGCGATCAGCGCATTCATGTCGGCCGCACGCTCGCTGGTGCGGTCATAGACAAAATGCAGCGTGGGCACGGTGTGGATCTGCAGGCGTTTGAAAAGGCCGTTGCGCAAGAAACCGGCGGACTGGTTCAGCGCCTCCTGCGAGGCCTCGCCATCGCCCACGAGCACGCTGAAGAAGACCTTGGCATGCGCGTAATCGGGCGTGACGTCCACCGCCTGCAGCGTAACCATGCCGACGCGCGGATCCTTGAGCCCGCGGATCAGCTCGGCCAGATCGCGCTGGATCTGGTCGGCGATGCGCAGGTCGCGGTGGGGGCCGGAATGCTTCTTCATGACAGCCTGTGTGCCAGATGCCCGCTGGATTACAGCGTGCGCGCCACTTCCTTGACTTCGAAGAACTCGAGTTCGTCGCCTTCCTTGATGTCGGTGTAGTTGCGCAGCTTGATGCCGCACTCGAAGCCTTCCTTGACTTCCTTGACGTCGTCCTTCAGGCGGCGCACCGACTCCACGTCCCCGGTGTAGATGACCACGTGATCGCGCAGCAGGCGGAATTTGCAGCCGCGCGTGACCTGGCCCGACGTGATGTAGGAGCCGGCGATGGTGCCGATCTTGGTCGCGACGAACACGGTGCGGATCTCGGCCGTGCCGATCGCCTCCTCGCGCTGTTCGGGCGCGAGCATGCCCGACATCGCGGCCTTGAGCTCATCGACCGCGTCGTAGATGATGTTGTAGTAGCGGATGTCCACGTCGTTCATCTCGGCCGTCTTGCGCGCATTGGCGTCCGCGCGCACGTTGAAGCCGATCACGATCGCCCCGGAGGCGATCGCCAGATTCACGTCGCTTTCGCTGATGCCGCCCACGCCCGCGTACACGAGCTGCACCTTGATCTCGTCGGTCGAGAGCTTGAGCAGCGACTGCGAGAGCGCTTCCTGGGAGCCCTGCACGTCCGCCTTCACGATGATGGGCAGGTGCTGCACGCCGCCCGCCTGCATGTCGGCGAAGACGTTTTCGAGCTTGGCCGCCTGCTGCTTGGCCAGCTTGGTGTTGCGGAACTTGCCCGCGCGGTAGGTGGCGATTTCACGCGCGCGGCGTTCGTCGCCGAGCACCATGAACTCGTCGCCGGCCTGAGGCACCTCGGACAGGCCCTGGATTTCCACCGGAATCGAGGGGCCCGCTTCCTTGATCGCACGGCCGTTTTCGTCGCTCATGGCGCGCACCCGGCCGAAGGTCTGGCCCGCGAGCACGATGTCGCCCACCTTGAGCGTGCCCGACTGCACCAGAATGGTGGCCACCGGGCCGCGGCCCTTGTCGAGTTGCGCCTCGATCACCAGGCCCTTGGCCATGGCGTCGATCGGCGCCTTCAGTTCCAGCACCTCGGCTTGCAGCAGCACGTTCTCCAGCAGGCTGTCGATGCCCATGCCGGTCTTGCTCGACACCGCGATGAACGGTGCGTCGCCGCCGTATTCCTCGGGCACGACCTCCTCGGCCACCAGCTCCTGCTTGACGCGGTCGGGGTTGGCCTCGGGCTTGTCCGCCTTGGTGATGGCCACGACGATCGGCACCTTGGCCGCACGCGCGTGCTTGATCGCTTCCCTGGTCTGCGGCATGACGCCATCATCGGCCGCGACGACCAGGATCACGATGTCGGTGGCCTGCGCGCCGCGGGCGCGCATGGCCGTGAAGGCCTCGTGGCCCGGGGTGTCGAGGAAGGTGACGATGCCGCGCGGCGTCTTCACGTGGTAGGCGCCGATGTGCTGCGTGATGCCCCCCGCCTCGCCCGTCGCCACCTTGGTGCGGCGGATGTAGTCCAGCAGTGAAGTCTTGCCATGGTCCACGTGGCCCATGACGGTGACCACGGGAGCGCGCGTCAGCGCCTCGGCGTCGTGGCTCGAGACCTCCTCGGCGGTGAAGGCTTCCGGATCGTCCAGCGCCGCGACGATCGCCGTGTGGCCCATTTCCTCCACGATGATCATCGCGGTATCCTGGTCCAGCGGCTGGTTGATCGTGACCATCTGGCCCATCTTCATCAGCACCTTGATCACTTCGGAGGCCTTGACGGCCATCTTGTGCGCCAGCTCGGCCACGGTGATCGTCTCGGGCACATGCACCTCCAGCGCGCGGAATTCCACCTGCGCCGCCGACTGATGCTGATGGCGGTCCTCGCGGCCACCGCCGCGGCGCCCGCTGCGGCCACCGCCAGCCCGCCAGCGATTGGCGCCCACGCCGCTCGATGTGTCGCCACGGGTCTTGATGCCCTTCTTTTTCTCGCTGTCGCCTGCCCAGCTGGAGGACAGCTTGGAGGATTTGACCTCCTTGCTGGCCGAGGGCGCCGTCGGCGCCGTGGTCTTGTGCAGCGTGCCCTTCTTGGCATCGGTCTTGGCGGCGTCCTTGTCCTTGGCGTGGCGCGCTTCCTCGGGCTTCTTCGCCACCAGCACCTTCTTGGGCGCGGCCATCATGGCACGGATGGCCTCGGCCTCGGCCAGCGCCTTGCGCCGACGCTCCTCATGGTCCTCGGCGCGCTCGGCCTCTTCGGCCGCCTTGGTGTCGGCTTCAGTGACGGCGGCTTCCTCGGCCTGTGTCTGCTGGGCCTTGCGCTCGGCCGCGTGCCTGGATGCCTCGCGGCGCGCAGCCTCGGCCTCGGCCTGCTCGCGCTCCTTCTTCTCGCGCTGCTCGGCCAGATAGGCGGCCGCACGTTCCTCGGCTTCGCGCTCCTTGCGCTCACGCTCTTCGCGCGCGGCCGAACCGTCCTCTTGCTGGCGGCGCAGCAGTTCGTTCTGGCGCGCGGCTTCGGCCTGGCGACGTTCCAGTTCCGCCTCCTCCACCGCTGGCGCGATCGGCGCCTGCACGGGTGCCTCCACGGTCCCTTCAGGCCCTCCCTCGCGCTTGACGAAAGTGCGCTTCTTGCGTACTTCGACCTGGATGGTGCGCGCCTTGCCGGTGGCGTCCGACTGGCGGATTTCGCTCGTGGAACGCTTGACCAGCGTGATCTTGCGGCGCTCGTTCACGGCCGTGCCGTGGCTGGCCTGCAAATGGGCCAGCAGCTGTTGCTTGTCGGCCTCGCTGACGGTATCGGTGGCGGTCATTTTGGGCACGCCCGCAGAGCGCAGTTGCGCCAGCAGGGTTTCGGGTGTCTTGTTGAGTTCAGCAGCGAACTCGGCGACGGTAATGCTCGACATATTCGGTTTGGTCCTCCCCGGCCTTATTCATCACCCGCGGCAAACCAGTGTGCGCGAGCCTTCAAGATCAAGGCCTTGGCGTCTTCCTCGCTCTGGCCAGTGAGTTCCATCAATTCATCGACGGCAAGATCGGCGAGGTCATCCCGCTTCGTCACGCCGCCGGCCACGAGTTTGGCAATGAGCTCCGCATCGAGCCCTTCGAGTTCACGCAGGTCCTCGCTCACCTTGCCGACCATCTGCTCGCGCGCTATCTGCATCGTGAGCAGGGAATCCTTGGCTCGGGTACGCAGCTCTTCGACGATGTCCTCGTCGAAGCCTTCGATGTCGAGCATCTCCTGCAGCGGCACATAGGCCACCTCCTCCAGGTTCTCGAAACCTTCGCGGATCAGGATATCGGCGATTTCCTCATCCACATCCAGCTTGTCGATGAAGAGCTGGCGCGCCTCGCTGGTCTCGTCGGCCTCCTTCTGGGCAGACTCGGCCGCATCCATGATGTTGATCTTCCAGCCCGTGAGCTCGGACGCCAGGCGCACGTTCTGCCCGCCCCGGCCGATGGCGATCGCCAGGTTTTCCTCGTCGACCACCACGTCCATCGCGTGCTTTTCCTCGTCAACGACAATGGATTGCACATTCGCGGGGGCCAGCGCCCCAATCACGAACTGGGCCGGGTCCTCGCTCCAGAGCACGATGTCCACGCGCTCTCCCGCCAATTCGTTGGAAACCGCATTCACGCGCGTGCCGCGCACGCCGACGCAGGTGCCGATCGGGTCGACCCGCTTGTCATGCGAGAGCACGGCGATCTTGGCGCGGCTGCCCGCATCACGCGCACAGCTCTTGATCTCGAGCAAACCCTGCTCGATCTCCGGCACTTCATTGCGAAACAGCTCGATCATGAACTCGGGCGCCGAGCGCGAGAGCAGGATGGGCGCGCCACGCAGCGTGAGGTCCACATCCATGATCATGGCGCGCACGCGATCGCCGGTGCGCAGGTTTTCCTTGGGAATCATTTCGCCGCGGCGCAGACGCCCTTCCACGCGCCCGCTCTCGACGATGATGTCGCCCTTGTCCATGCGCTTGACGGTGCCGGAAAAGATTTTCTCGCCCCGGCTCATGAAGTCGTTGAGCAGGGTCTCGCGTTCCGCGTCGCGGATTTTCTGCAGGATCACCTGCTTGGCCGCCATCGCGCCGATGCGCCCGATGGGCACCGAATCCACGGGCTCCTCGATGTACTCGCCCACCTGGATGCCGGGCACGCGGTCCTGCGCGTCCATGAGCAGTTCCTCCGCGTCGGGGTTCTGCAGTCCGGCTTCGTCGGGCACGACCAGCCAGCGGCGGAAGGTCTGGTAATCGCCACTTTCCTGATCGATGGCCACGCGGATGTCGACGTCGCCCTCGTAGAGTCGCTTGGTCGCCTGCGCCAGAGCCGATTCCACCGCTCCCATCACAATTTCGTGATCCACGCTCTTCTCACGCGAAATCGCTTCGATCAGCATCAACAACTCGCGATTCATGCCAAGGCACTCCTGTTTTCAAATAATTCCGGCAGCCCACGCAACGGCCACCTCACCATTCATGTGTTGTCATCGGGCGCCGCCTTGCGCGGCGTGCGCCCCTTGAAGTTCACGACCGGCACCAGACGCGCCTCACGCACTTCGTCCCAAGTGAAGCCGAGCACCTGCAGCGGCGCGGCTTCACGCTTTTTGCTCACACGCTGCCCCGGGCGGGGCGCCGGCTCGTCGCTCCAGCTGACTTGCCAACCACCCTCGGCGCCATGCGCCAGCTTCCCCCGGAATTTCTTGCGATTGGCCGCCACCTGCCCGCCCGCCGCCGCGCCCAGCGGCGCCTTGAGCGTGATGTCCACCCATTCGCCTTCGAAGCGCTGCAGGTCCACCTCGTGGCGCAGCGGCCGATCGATGCCCGGGGACGAGACCTCCAGCCGCTGGTAATCCACCCCGTCGACTTCCAGCGCGAACTGCAGCTGGCGCGTGACGACCTCGCAGTCGTCCACCGTGATGAAGCGCTCGGGCACGGACTCCCGCCCAGCCTCGAGCGGTTGCCACGGCACATCGATGGTGACGCGCAGCAGCCCTCCCGCGGAGCGCTCGATCTCCACGAGGTCAAAACCGAGACCGCTGACGGTCTGCTGTACGACTTGCTGCAATGCCACTGCTGTGTCTTGGCGCCGCGCTCGGCGCACCCCCTGCTGCCCAAAACCGATCGACCAAAAAAAACGGGCGGTTGCAACCCGCCCGTTTTGGTCGTGAAGCCGCTATTGTAGTGTGAAATGCCCGACATTTCAACGGCTTGCGACGTCTTGAAGACGCCGGATGAGGTGCGATCAGGCGCGGCTCGCGATCACGCGCCTGAGCACCGCCAGCGCCTCCTCGTTGTCGAGCGCCAGGCCGTCGGGGCCCAGCAGGCCCGTCGCAAGCCGGGCAATCACGGCGGCCTGCGGCTGGACCGCTCCGGCAAAGCGCAATTGCGTGTCCGAGCCCATGAGGACCGTGGGGAAAGTCTCGATGTCGAAATCCCCCATCAGGGTTTCCTCATCTTCCACGTCCACCCACGCCAACCGCACGCCAGGCAAGGCGAGCGCCAGCGCATCGAAATTTTCGCGCAGGCCGCGGCAGACGTTGCACCACTGCGCGCACAGGCACACCACCCAGCCTTGACCGGACATTTCAGTCATCCGCGACGTTCCCGCACCTGGTGCACATCCACGACATCGACACGCCCCGCCCGATTGTCCCAGCTGCCGCGGATGAACGAGAGGACGGCCGCCACGTCCACGTCGCTCAGGGTCTGACGGAATGGCGGCATGCCGAAAGGCCGCGGGTTGCCCCGGGTGGCGGGCAGGTAGCCGCCGTGCAGGACGATCTGGATCAGGTTCAGCGGTTCGGCCATGCGCACCGCCCGGTTGCCGGCCAATGCGGGAAAGGCTCCGGCCTTGCCGAGCCCTTCATCTCCGTGGCACTGCGCGCACTGGTCGCGGTACACCTCGCCGCCGCGCGCCATCACGGCGGCCGGGGCGACCTTGCTCTTCGCGACGGGATCGCCGGAAGGCGGCAGTGCCCGCAGCCACTCGGCCATGGCCCGCGCATCCTGCGGCGTCAGATGCTGCAGGCTGGCGAACACCACTTCCGCCATCGGGCCCGACACGCCGCCGCGCGGCGAAACACCGTCGGTGAGCAGCGCAACAATGTCTGCTACAGGCCAATCGGCCATGCCCGCCTGACGGCTCGAAGCCAGGGACGGCGCCCACCAGTTCTCGCCTTGCACCAGGGCCCCGGCCAGCGGGCGACCCTTCAGCGGGCCACCGAGCGCATCGCGCGGCGTATGGCAGGCGCCGCAGTGCCCCAGGCCCCGGACCAGATAGGCGCCGCGATCGAGCGCCACATCCGTTTTCGCCGGACGGAAGTACAGCGCACGCCAGACGGCCAGCGCCGCCTGCGTGTTGTAGGGAAAGCGCAGCGTCGGCGCAGGCGTGGGCTGCGTGACGGGCCGCAGGCTGCGCAGGAAGGCGAAGATGGCGTCGGCATCGCCGCGCGTGACATGCGTGTAGTCGGTATAAGGAAACGCAGGGTACAGAAGCCGCCCGTCGCGCGACCGACCATGGTGCAGGGCACGCCAGAATTCATCGGCATTCCAACGCCCGAGGCCGGTCGCGTCATCGGGCGTGAGGTTGCCGGCAAACACCGCGCCAAACGGCGTCTGAACCGCACGGCCTCCGGCATAGGCTGCGCCACCGGGACGCGTATGACACGAAACGCAGTCGCCAATACGCGCCAGATAAGCGCCGCGCATGATCAGTTCAGGTGACCCGGAGACCGCCGCCTGCGGGTCGATCGGTGTCTCATCCAGACGGTTGAACGCCGTCACCGCATAAGCGCCCAGCGCCAGCACCAGCGTGGCAGCCAGCACGCTGGCCATGATCAGGCGGCGCACGTTCATCGCGCACTCCCCGTGGGGGGCTGCGGCAGCTTCGCGTCCAGACTGCCACAGTCCAGCGGCAGCTTGTCCGGCGTGCGCTCTTGCGCCCTGCCATCGCCGGGCACGGGCTGCGCCGACAGCCAGCTGATCACGGCCTGCACCTGCTCCAGCGAGAGGCGCCGGGCGATGTCCGCCATGCAATCGGGCGCCTGCGCATGGCGCTGGCCGGTACGCCATGCACCCAGCTGGCTGCCGAGGTAGTCGTGCGACAGGCCCAGCAGGCTCGGAATGAAAGGAGCCGCTCCGGTCAATTGCTCGCCGTGGCATTGCACGCACGCGGGAATCTTGCGCGCCGTGTCGCCATGGCGCACCAGGGCCTCGCCCTCGCGCAGCATGCGCGGGCTGACCACGGAGGGCGGCGGCGCGGCATAGGGCAGGCGCAGCGCCGAAAACCAGGCGGCCATCTCGTACAGGTAGTCATCCGTGAGGTAGGTCAGCAGATGCGCCATTTGCGGGTAGCTGCGCCGCCCCTCATGAAAATTGCGCAACTGGTTGTACAGATAACCCACGGGTTTGCCCGCGATGCGCGGAAAGTAACCATCGGGCGTGGCGCGCCCCTCCTTGCCGTGACAGGCGGTGCAGGGCAAAACTCTGTCCGTCATGTCCGAAGGTGCCTGGCCACCCGCCTGTGCCAACGTCGCGCACAACAGCAGCGGCAGCGCAATGCTACGCAAAACAGAGCGCACGACGATCACCCTCGGCCGACAAACGGCATTTTCGTTGCCATCACGGTATGAAACAGCACATTGGCCGAAAGTGGCAGCTCAGCCATGTAGAGCACCGATTGACCCACGACGTCCACGTCCATCAGAGGCTCATTGGCCAGCACGCCGTGCGCCTGCAGGACACCCTGCGTGAGCTGGTGCGCCAGCGGCGTGTCGGCATTGCCCACATCGATCTGCCCGACGGCGATGTCGAAGGCGCGACCATCGAGCGCGGCCGATTTGGTCAAGCCCGTCACCGCATGCTTGGTGGCGGTGTAGGCAATGGAATGGGGGCGCGGCGCGTGCGCGGAAATCGAGCCGTTGTTGATGATGCGCCCGCCGCGCGGGCTCTGCGCCTTCATGACGCGAAAAGCGTTCTGGATGCCATAGAACATGCCGCTCAGGTTGACGTTCACGACCTGGGCCCATTGCTCCGTGGTCAGCTCTTCCAGCGGTACGGCAGGCGCGCCCGTACCGGCGTTGTTGAAGAGCAGATCCACACGCCCGAAACGTTGCACAGTGGCATCAAAGAGCCTGCGCACGTCGGCGGGGTCCGCCACGTCCGTGGGCACGACGAGCGCACGCTGACCCGCGCCGCCTGCATCCGCGGCGGCCTGCAGCGGCCCGGGCCGCCGTCCGGCAAGTGCCACGCTCCAACCGGCCTTCAGAAGCGCCAGCGCCGCGGCGCGGCCGATGCCCGAACCCGCGCCGGTGACGACGGCGATTTTCCCTGCACCCGTATTCATCAGCGTTTCCGTCGCGTTGCGTGCCGCCCATGCTTGTCGCGAGGGGGCTTGTCCTTGAGCTGCTTCTTTTCCGCGTTTCTGACGGACTTTCCGCCTGCGGCATCACGTTTGCCGCCACCGCTGCCACGCTCTGCCTTGGCTGCGGGTGCCTTGAGCGCCCTGGCATCGCCCGCATCGTCCTGCACCAGGCGGAAATCGATCTTGCGCCCGTCCAGGTCGACACGGCTGACCTGCACGCGAAGGCGCGTGCCGACGCCGTAGCGCACGCCGGTGCGCTCGCCGCGCAGTTCCTGGCGCGCCTCGTCGAAGCGGAAATACTCTGCGCCCAATTCGGTGATGTGCACCAGCCCCTCGACGTACAGCGTATCGAGCGTCACGAAGATGCCGAAGCTGGTGACGGCGCTGACGATGCCGCCGTACTCCTCGCCCAGATGCTCGCGCATGTACTGGCACTTGAGCCAGGCCTCGACGTCGCGGCTGGCCTCGTCCGCGCGGCGCTCATTGGCGCTGCAGTGCAGGCCCGCGGCTTCCCAGCCCTGCTGGTCGCGAGGCGCGGCACCTGCGCCGGGAGGCGTCTCCTGCCGCCCTTTGGCAGCCCACTGGCGTGCCAGCTTGTGCTGAGCCTCTCCCGGCATGGGCAGCGGCGGAAGCTGGTACTTCTTGCCCGCCAGGATGGATTTGATGACACGATGCACCAGCAGATCGGGGTAGCGCCGGATCGGGCTCGTGAAGTGCGTGTAGGCCTCGAACGCGAGGCCGAAATGCCCGCTGTTGACCGGCGTGTAGATGGCCTGCTGCATGGAGCGCAGCAGCATGCTGTGGATCTGCGCTGCGTCGGGTCGGTCCTTGGTCGCTTCGGCGATCGCCTGGAAGGCACTCGGGGGCGGATCGTCGGGAAGCTGCGCATGCACGGCCAGCGCCTTGAGATAGCCACGCAGGATCTCGAGCTTTTCCGGCGTCGGCCCTTCGTGCACCCGGTACAGGCAGGCACGCTTGTTTTCGCCGATGAAGTCGGCCGCGCAGACGTTGGCGGCAAGCATGGCCTCCTCGATCAGGCGGTGCGCCTCGGTGCGCACGCGCGGCACGATCTTGTCAATGCGGCCGTTGTCGTCGCAGACGATCTGGGTCTCGGTGGTTTCAAAATCCACGGCGCCGCGCGCATGACGTCCGGCCAGCAGGGCGCGGTACACCTCATACAGATTGAGCAGGTCCTTGACCCGGTCCGCATGGCGGCCCGCCTCGGGACCCCGGGTGTTGGCCAGGATGGCCGCCACTTCGGTGTACGTCAGTCGTGCGTGGCTTTCGATCACCCCGGTATAGAACTGATAGGCATGCACCGTGCCCTTGCTCGTCACCACCATGTCGCACACCATCGCCAGGCGCGGCACCAGCGGATTGAGCGAGCACAGGCCGTTGGAGAGCTTTTCGGGCAGCATGGGCAGCACGCGGCGCGGAAAATACACGCTGGTGGCGCGGTCGTAGGCGTCGGTGTCGATCGCGCCGCCCGAATCCACGTAGTGACTCACGTCGGCGATCGCCACCAGCAACCGCCACGCCTTGGCGCGGCCGATGCGCGTGGGTTCGCAGTAGACCGCGTCGTCGAAGTCGCGCGCATCCTCGCCGTCGATGGTGACGAAACCCACATCGCTCAGATCCACGCGCTGGCGCCAATCGGCCACGCGCACCGCATCGGGCAAGGCCTGTGTCTGCGCCAGGCACTCATCGGAGAAGACGTGCGGCACGCCGTACTTGCGCACCGCGATCTCGACCTCCATGCCCGGGTCGTCCACCTCGCCGAGCACCTCCACCACCCGGCCCACCGGCTGGCCGTACAGCGCGGGCGGCTCGGTGAGCTGCACGACCACCACCTGCCCCACCGAAGCGTTGCCCGTGGCGACCTTGGGAATCATCACATCTTGCCCGTAACGCTTGTCCTCCGGCGCCACGAGCCAGATGCCGGCTTCGTGCAGCAGCCGGCCGATGATGGGCTGCGCCGGGCGTTCGATGATTTCCAGCACCCGCCCCTCGGGCCGTCCGCGCCTGTCCTGACGCACGATGCGCACGCGCACCCTGTCCTTGTGCAGCACGGCGCGCATTTCATTCGGAGGCAGGTAAATGTCTCCTTCACCGTCGTCACGGATGACAAAGCCGTGACCATCGCGGTGACCTTGAACGCTGCCTTCAATTTCTTCGTTGGCAGTGTTCTGAATTTCGTTTTTTTTGCTATACAATCTGCGACTTCCTGAAATGCCCAGGTGGCGGAATTGGTAGACGCACTAGTTTCAGGTACTAGCGGGTAACTCCGTGGAGGTTCGAGTCCTCTCCTGGGCACCAAGTGTAGAAGAACACTTGGCAATGAAAATGAAAATCGGCCGCTTGCTTCGCGCAGCGGCCTTTTTTGTTGCTGCTGCCGCAATTCACTTGCGCAGCAGCACCTTGAGCGCGCCCTGCAGGCGCCGCTCGCTCGCCGGATCGGCCGTCGCCGCCAGCACCTGCGCCGCGTCCTGCACCCAGGTCTGCTGCGGCGACGGATCGTTGCGGCGCGTCAGCAGTTGCAGCTGCAGCGCACGGCGCGCCTCGTGGTGCTCGGCCGGCGTGGGCACTTCCGCCGCAATCTCCAGGCGCAGCAGCGCCTCGGGATTGGCCGCCACGGGCTCACCGCCCAGCGCCCGGGTCCACGCGGCATGCGCCGCGGCATTGAACTGGCGGCCCAGCTCGCGCGCGGCGGGCAACAGGGCGGCGTCGCGCTTTTCCCAGGCCTGAACCAGATGCGACAGCGCTTCGCCATGCGCCTGCGCGGCCAGCTTGCGCAGCGCCCCCTGGGCCTGCTCCAGCGCGTCGCGCTGCGCCCGGAACGCCGCATCGCCCAGACGCGGGGCACGCGGCCCGCGGTCCGCGCCGCCCGGCCGCTCAAAGCGCTCCGGACCCGGCCGCCGCGGGCGCAGGTCCTTGCGCTCGGGGGCTCGCCCCGACGCGGGGCCGGGCTTGTTGGCGCCCGGCCGGTCGTCGCCTCGCACCGCCACCACACGCCGCACCGGCGGCCGTGGTGCCGCGGCCGTCTCAGAGGCGGACGAGGGCTCGGATTCGTTCGCTATCGAAGGTGTAGCTTCCTGCGCTTGTTCAGAAAGCGTTTGAACCTTATTTTGTTCAGATTTTTCGGTCGAAACGGGTGCCGACTCACCGCGCAGCGCCAGTTCCAACACCTGCATGGCCTCCTGGATCTTGCCCGCCTCGCCCGAGGCGTTGGCCGCTTCCAGCGCTCTGGATGCATCGAGCACGGCGCGATCATGGGCGCTGAGTTGCGCCGCCACGCGCTCGCGTTCCTCCGTCTTGCGTGCAAACGCTTCGTCGATCGGCTTGCGAAAAGCGTCCCAGAGCTTCTGCTCGTGGCGGCGCTCGAGCGGCACCGCCTGCGCGAGTTGCTGCCAACGCTGCTGCAGCGCCTTGACGGCGTCGATGCGCAAGGCCGGGGCCGCCCCCAGGGCGGCGGCCTCGTCAATCAACGCGTGGCGCTGCTCCAGGTTGCTCTTTTGCGCGGCGGCCAGCGGCGCGCCTGCCGTGGCGATCGCCTGTTTCCATAGCGGTTGCAGTTCGGTGAAGAGCTTTTCACCCACATGGCCACCGGCGCGCCAGCGTTCGCCGAAGTCATGCAGGGCGCGAATGTGGGCCTTCCAGTCACCCGAGTCCGCATGCGCGCTGGCCCAGGCATTGACCTCTTCGATCAGCGCCATGCGCTGCGCCTTGTGCTCCTGCGCCTCGGCGCGGGATTTTTCCAGCCACGCCTCGACCACCTTGTGCGCGGCGTTGCACGCTTCATCGAATTTCTTCCAGAGCGCGTGGTTGGCCACGGCGCCCTGATCCGCCTGCTTCCATTGCTCGCGCAGCTGGCGCAGCATCTCCTGCAGCTTGCGCCCGCCCAGCGCCTGGCCTTCGGGGCGGTTGAGCAGGCCTTCGGCCTTGGCCAGAAGTTCCTCGCGTATCTGGTCGGCGCTCCAGCGCTGCCAGCCTTCGAGTTCGCCCGCCGTCACCAGGGCGGCATGCACCCGCGCCTCCAGCGCGGCATCGACGAAGCGCCCGTGGCTCTTCCAGGCCGCACGCAGCTGCGCGGCCGCGCCCACGCTGGCCTTGCCGTGGCCCTGCGCCGTTTCGGTCTCGAGCTTGGTCAATGCCTCGGTCACCGCCTGCACGGCCTGGGCCGCACGCTGCGGATCCACCGGCGCGCGCGCGGGTTCGGCTGCGGCCACCGCCTCACCCCGGGCCGCGCGCAATTCATCGGCCCACACCGGCACGGAAGGCAGTGGGGCCTTGGCGTCCTCGCTGGCCGCGGCAGCCTGCGTCAGCGCCGCGCCAAACGCCTCCCAGACGAGACCCAGCTGCGTCTGCGCCGCTTCCAGCTGCGGCGGAAAACGCAGATCCACGCTCGGCCAGATCACGTCCTGCGTGATCGCCTCGGCTTGCGTGCGCCAATGCGTCACATCGTCGGACAGTGGTTGAAACGCCGCCTGGGCATCACGCCACGATTTGGTGGAGAGCACCTCGATGCGCTGCGCCATCAGCACCGCCGCCTCGCGCTGCACCTGCACGCGATGCTGCAGATCTTCCACGGCCTTCACGCGCTCGGCCAGCTCACCCTTGAGCGTTTGCAGAGGCTCGCGCGACAGCGGTGCACCGGCCTTGGCCGCGTCGCGCTGCCAGGCCAGGGCATCCGCGATGTTCAGGCGAGCGGCCGCCAGCAGCGCCTGCGCCTTCGCCGCCCAATCGGCGGCAATCGCTTCCTGCGCCACCGCCCGGCGCAGTTCGTCCAGGCGCTCGCGGATCGCCTTGGCCGCGCCCTTGTCGCGCGCGCTCAGCTCCTTGAACACCTCCTGCAGCTGGGCTGTGGGGGGGTCAGTGGCAAGCCAGTCGCGGATGCGCGCCGCGCGTTCGCCAGAGGTGGCCGCCGAGAAGGCCCCACCCGTGAGGGCATCCAGCGGATGCGTGACGGCGGGCTTGCCGCCGGTCGCAGTGGCTTCAGGCTCGGGTACGGGGCTGGAGGTAGAAAAGGGAAACATGAATGGCAAAGGGAAAAAAGCCGGATGGCACGCGCCACCCTCATCCCGCCACGCAATGCGCGTGAGCAGACAAGGGGGCTATTGTGGCGTGGTTTGCGGCCCACGCCGCACAAGCGTCAATCGACCGCCAGTTCCAGCTGCACGTGCGGCGCACCGCCCTGCCCGGTTCCGGCCGACGAGGAGAGCTTGCTGGCGCCAATGAAAAGGCGATCCATGGGAACGCTCCGGGTCGCGAGGTAGTCGCGTACGGCCACGCTGCGCGCCAGGGCCAGCTGCTGCATGGCATCGTCGGGCACGGTGATGCTGGAGAGCAGCAGCTTTTCCATGTCCGCCTGGGGAATGTCCTTGGCGAAGCCGATCACGTTGCGCGGCTTCTTGATGTTGTCCGCGCGCTGGTAGACGCGCTTGAGCAGCACCGCATAGTCACCGTCGCCCACCTGTGTGACCTGGGTCGCGTCCTGCCCGGCCCGCACCGCTTCACGGCGCTTCTCGGCCAGCAGCATGTCCATGAGGCGTTCATGCTTGTAGCCCTGCAGCTCCGAATCCGGGTTGGCCCAGCCCACCACCGTGGCCTTGAGCGCCGGCCGGTCGGCCAGCGCCCGGGCGATGGCGCCCAACTGCTCGTGCGCCTGGGCCGAGAGCGTGCTGCTGCCAGGGGCAAAGGTGACATCGCCCGACTCGTTACCGCCACCGAAGGCACGGGCCAGCAGCGAAAACGGCGCGGTGACGGCCTTCATGATGAGATTGCCGATCACCCTCATGATCACCGGCCCGAGGCTGAAATCCGGGTCGTTGAGCGAGCCGCTGATGGGCAGGTCCACGTCGATCACGCCATTGCGGTCCGCCAGCAGCGCCACGGCCAGACGCACCGGCAGGCTGTTGGGCGCGCCGCTGACCTCGTCGCCAAACGCGAGCTGCTTGAGCACGAGCTTGTTGCTTGCCGTCAATTGCCCGTCGGGCTGCACCTTGTAGGTCACATCCACGCTGAGCTTGCCGCGCTCGATGCCGTGACCGGCGTATTTCACGCTGTAGGGCGACAGCGGGGGCAGTTCCAGGTCGCGCATGTGCCCCTCGATGTCGAGCGCCAGCGGCTTGGCCAGCGGGTTGATCTGTCCGGAAATATCCAGCGTGGCCGTCCCCTGCGCCCTGCCCTTGAGCTCAAGCTGCGCCATCTGCGGCGGCGCGCCCGGCCCCGAGGCCTCGGATGAAAACGCGCTCAGCCCGCCCGTGAGTTCGGTCAGGTTGGCCGAGTAGTTGGGCTTGATGAAGTGATCCGTGAAATCGACGGTGCCATTGACCAGCGCCACCGGTCCGAAGTGGATGCGCGCCGCCGCGGCGCCATCATCGGCCTGCGGACTCGGCGCCGCGGCCGTCGGTCCGGCCGCATCGGCGCTGGCCACCCGGCCGATGTCCTGCAGATTGATGCGGCCGTTTTCCTGCACGATCACGCGGGCAAAAAAATCCGTGAGCGCCGTCTCACGCACGTCCAGCGCGAGCGGTCGCCGGGGTTGCAGCGCCAGCGACAGGCCGCGCAGCGACAGGGTCTTCCAGCGCAGCAGGTCAGCGCCCGGCTGTTCGCCGTTTCCGATATCGGGCTCATCCGCGCCTGCGCGCGGCTTGAGGCGCACCTGCACGTCCCCGAGCGCCGCGTCGCCCTGCACGCCCACGCTCAATCCTTCCCTCGCCTGCGCCAGGTTCACGTCACCCGAAAAATCGCCGTCGGCACGCAACACGTCCACGTTCAGTTCGTCGGGCAGATAGGCCTGCACCACCTGCAGCGGGAGATTTCTGGCTCGCAGGCTGCCCTTCACGCGCAATTCAGGCGCAAGCCCGATGGAGCCGTCCCAGTTCAGCTGGCCGGGATCGGCCTTGCCCGCGCCCACGCGGGCCTGCACACGCAGGCCGAACGCGGGCAGGCGGCCGTTGTCCCACGCCAGATCGTGCGCATCCACACGGAGTGCCGAGACATTGAGCGAGACGGGGCTGCGCGCACCCGCGTCGCGCCATGCCACGGTGCCGTCCTTGAGCTGCACCTCGCGCACCGACGCACTCCACGGGGCGGAATCACCTTGGGAACGGGCCTGCCCGGCGGGGGCAGGCACCCGCCAGTCATCGAACACCCAGGCGCCCGCCTTGTCGCGCTCGACCAGCACCTGAGGCCCCGTCAGCGCCACGTGCCCGACCTGCACCTGGTGGCGGCGCAGATCAATGGTGGCATCGGCCACCTCCAGCTGCCCGAGCGCCAGCTGCTCATTGGCTGGCGCACCGGCCACGCCGGCCTGCCTGAGCGTGGCGCAGCCCTTGCGCACCGCGCATGAGACGCTCACCTGGCTCAGCCGCAGCTGCTGCAGCTTGAGCGTGAGCGCATCCCCCTCCAGCTCAAGACCGACCTTGGCATCCAGCGTGCCCGCGATCACCGGCCTGAGATACTGCGCCAGATACGGCGCGGCAAGCGCCAGTGAAACGCCACTCGCGCTGGTCGAGGCCTGCACGGCATTGCCCGATGCCCGTCCCTGCACTTCGATGCTCGACGGCTCACCGCCCGCCGCGCCACCGCCAAGGCGCAGTGTCGAGCTGAACCGTGCCGGCTGGACGGGCGGCCAGACGGCGTCATGCACCTGCGCCTGCCAGTCGCGCACCTGCCAGGTGGCCTCGGCCGCAGCCCCATGCAAGGTCTCGTCGCGCCAGTCCAGCGCGCCATCGGTCATTGCGAACTGCCTGAGGGCAAACTTCCATGATGCCGCGGACGAGGTCGTTGCCTTCGGCTCCGGTGGCGCTTCCTGCCCCCGTGCCTGGCCCGGCAGATGCATGCTCCCCGACGCATCGCGCCGCAGGTAAGCGTGTGGCGCCTTCAGTTCAATGGACGCGATCTCCACCTGCCGCTCCAAGGGGCGCACATCGCCCAGCGTGACCTTCAAAGCGTCAAACGCGAGCCATTTCTCGCCTTGAGCGTCGGATGCGCTCGCACCATCAAGCTGCATGCTGCCGGAGAGCCTGACCTCGGGGGTATGGGCTTGCGCGGAAAAATCCAGCCCGAGATCGGCGTTGAACTTCGCCGAATCCAGTTTCACGCCCAGGGACGCGGGGATATAGGCCGCCAGTGGCGCAAGGTCGAAATCCCTGATCCGCAGGCGCACCTGTGCCTGGTGGGTATCGGCAAACGGCGTCGCCTGGGCCGACGTATCGAAGGTGCTTCCATCGAGTTCGAAGGCGAGCCTGGGCAAGACCTTGACCTCGCGATCGGCAGGCAGGTTGCTCAGGAAGGGCAGATCCAGGGTGAGACCGCGCAATTCATGCTTCACATGCACCGTCTCATCATCAAAATCCACCGCGCCCCCCCGCAGCTGCACGTTGTAGAGCGCAAAGTGCAAGGGCGGCTGCTCGCCCGTGCCGCCGTGGTCTGCAAAGCGCTGCGCGATATCGTCCACATCGAACATGCCGGGCGCGGTTTGCGCCAGCCGCAGCACAGGGTCGTCGATCTGCAGGGCATCGATCACAGGCGCGAGCCGCCACAGGGACTGCACTGCCATGTTGACGTAAATGCGCGCGACCTGCAGTTGTGGCGCCTTTCCCGAAGGACCGGCCACCGCCACATCGCGCACCGTGAGCTCCAGCGTCCACGGATTGAACGTGACCTGGGCAGCCGTCACCTGCCGCCCGAGCACCGCGGTGCCCTGCTTTTGCAACTGCGATCGCACGATGGGCGGCACGGCAAGCCAGGCCAGGACATAGAGCAGCAGGACAACCGCTGCCGACCACACCGCACGCCGCACCCCCATGGAGTGCGCCTTCATCCAGCTCCTGAGCTGCATCAAACCACCACCAACACGGCAACGACAAAGCGGAAATTGTGCACGCCAGGTTGCAAGGCAAATCGCAACAATTGCAAAAGAAAGCCCGGCGGCGGGGGAGCCCCGAGCGCCGGGCTTGATGGCAGGCATGACAGCCCGTCCACCCTGGGCACCCCGGAGATTGCTGTCCGGCGTACCGGAGGCAAATGATTGCCTCCTTTGGGGCCCCGGAGCTTGCACACGGCGACCTGGCTGGCGCTTCGCGCCTCGCCCGCCGCGGGTACGCGCCCCGAAGCAGATGCCTGCGTCGTGCAGGCAACGCCACCTTATCAGGTTTGAGGCGAAGTGGCCATGGGCACGTTGCAATTTGCAACGCGCTGCAAGCAGTGTTGCATTTGCAAAACCACGCTGCGGTTTCTGGCCGTACAAGTTCGGCCATGGCGCGGAAAATTCAGCGCGAATCATGTCACAACAATTACTTATTTATCTGATACTAGAATTCTTTAGTATTGACTTGGTATTTTGAGACTCCATAGAATCCGCCCAATTCCACGAAAAGTCAGTACAAACCCTTATCACCGCAGGCGCCATCCATCGCATCGGCACGATCCGAACGCGTCGATTCCCTTCCGAACAGCCTGGATGGCGTAACGCCGGACCGTGTGTCCGGTCCCACAAAGCGGATCTGCCCGGTTCGGACAGATGGCAGACCGCCTCAAACCGAAAGGGTCCTCCATGCAGAAGGCAGGCTTGCGTGCCGTCTCTGGCTTGCGCACCTTCACCGGCGACGTTGCCGCCGGTTTCTTTGAAATCACCCACAACAGCCTGGCGCTGCTGGGCCTGGCGGTCGCCTTTGCCCTCATCACGCTCACCGCGCGCCCCGACCTGCGCGAGATGGGGCAACAGCAGCTCATGAGCTGGCTGCAGGAGCAGCAAGTGGCCATGGACGGCTTTGCCACCGAGCCTTTCGCCAGCGAGCGCGCCACCGCCAGCAATCCCAAGGATCTGCCGCGCGAACAGGCCGCGGTGACCTACTGGCTGAGCAAGAAGTACCGCGTGGCGCCCGAGCCGCTCGCGGTGCTCGTGAGCGAGGCCTACGCGATCGGGGCGCGCACCAAGCTCGATCCGACACTGATCCTCGCCGTCATGGCCGTGGAATCGAGCTTCAACCCCTTCGCCCAGAGCGATGTGGGTGCCCAGGGGTTGATGCAGGTGATGACGCGCGTGCACACCGACAAATACGAAGACTTCGGCGGCCGTTTTGCGGCCTTCGACCCCGTGGCCAATCTGCGCGTGGGCGTGAAGATATTGCAGGAATGCATCGCCCGCGCAGGCTCCGTCGAGGGCGGGCTGCGTGCCTATGTGGGCGCGACCAACCTGCCCGACGACACAGGTTACGCCGCCAAGGTGCTGGCCGAGCACGAGCGGCTGCGCCAGGCGGCCAGTGCCGCAGCCAAATCGCCGGTCGTGGCCACCAAGGCCGCTCCCGCGACCCCGGCGCAACAGGTGCAAAAGGTGGCGCTGCTTACCAGCGGCCTCTGAGAAGACACCGCCCACCCGCTGGGTGGCGCGCTACACTCGCGCGGTACGCGACTGGCGATAGGTCCGCGGTCGCCCTGCCCGGGCGGCGCGACTGACGTGGGGCACCGCCGCAAAAGGCACAACACCACGGGGAAGCGTACCGCGCGCGGGCACAAGCCGTGGCGCGTTTTGTCGTTCGCCTGGGCAGCCCTTGCATGCCAAGGGAAAGACACCGCTATCACCTGCCATGTACCAACGCAATATCCTCGTGGAACAGACCGACCCCGAAGTGTGGGCCGCCATCCAGGCCGAGAACCGCCGCCAGGAAGAACACATCGAGCTCATCGCCAGCGAGAATTACGCCTCGCCCGCCGTCATGGCGGCGCAAGGCTCGCAGCTCACCAACAAGTACGCCGAGGGCTACCCCGGCAAGCGCTACTACGGCGGCTGCGAGAACGTGGACGTGATCGAGCAGCTCGCGATCGACCGCGTCAAGCAGCTCTTCGGCGCCGAGGCGGCGAACGTGCAGCCCAACTCGGGCTCGCAGGCCAACCAGGCGGTGCTGATGGCCTTCCTGAAGCCCGGCGACACCATCCTCGGCATGAGCCTGGCCGAGGGCGGTCACCTGACGCACGGCATGGCGCTGAACATGAGCGGCAAATGGTTCAACGTCGTCTCCTACGGCCTGAACGCCAAGGAAGAGATCGACTACGACGCCTTCGAGGCCAAGGCGCGCGAACACAAACCCAAGCTCATCATCGGCGGTGCCTCGGCCTATGCGCTGCGCATCGATTTCGAGCGCATGGCCAGGGTTGCCAAGGAAATCGGCGCGATTTTCTGGGTGGACATCGCGCACTACGCGGGCCTGGTGGTGGCGGGCGAATACCCCAACCCGGTGCCGCACGCCGACGTGGTCACCTCCACCACGCACAAGAGCCTGCGCGGCCCGCGCGGCGGCTTCGTGCTGATGAAGGCCGAACACGAGAAGGCCATCAACTCCGCCATCTTCCCCGGCCTGCAGGGCGGACCGCTGGAGCACGTGATCGCCGCCAAGGCCGTGGCCTTCAAGGAAGCGCTCTCGCCCGAGTTCAAGGCCTATGGCCGGCAGGTGGCGAAAAACGCGCAGGTGTTCGCGCAGACGCTCACCGAGCGCGGCCTGCGCATCGTCAGCGGCCGTACCGAAAGCCACGTGATGCTGGTCGATCTGCGCGCCAAGGGCATCACCGGCAAGGCGGCCGAGGCGGCGCTGGGCCTGGCGCACATCACGATCAACAAGAATGCGATTCCCAACGACCCGGAAAAGCCCTTCGTGACCAGCGGCGTGCGTGTGGGCACGCCCGCGATCACCACGCGCGGCTTCAAGGAAGATGAAACGCGCCTGACGGCGAATCTCATGGCCGACGTGCTGGACAAGCCGCACGACGAGGCCCACATCGCGGCCGTGCGCGCCAAGGTGCAGGCGCTGACCAGCCGCTTCCCGGTCTACCGCTGAACGCCAGCCCGCGAAGGCGCTGCCATGAAGTGCCCGTTCTGCAGCCACCCGGACACGCAGGTCGTCGAGACCCGCGAGTCCGAGGGCGGCGAGTACGTACGTCGCAGGCGCCGCTGCACCGCCTGCGACAAGCGCTTCACGACCTATGAACGGCCCGAGGTGAACTTCCCGGCCATCGTCAAGAAGGACGGGCGGCGCGTCGAGTACAAGCGCGAGAAGCTCGAAGGGTCATTTCGCATCGCGCTGCGCAAGCGCCCGGTGGGCACCGAACAGGTGGACGCGGCCATCGAGCGCATCGAGGAGCGCCTGCTGCAGCTGGGCGAGCGCGAGGTGCTCTCCAACCGCATCGGCGAGATGGCGATGAACGAGCTGCAGAAGATGGACAAGGTGGCCTACGTACGCTACGCGAGCGTCTACCGCAGCTTCGAGCACATCGACGAATTCAAGGCACTGGTCGATCGCGTGGGTGAGTAGTCCGCTATCTTCGCCATAGCTGTCTGCGCTTGATGGATGGGCGCTACAGCCAGATTCAATCCATATTTCCAGGAATGGGCCCCACGGCCTGACGCACGTCCGCGCACTGCGCGCGGTGCAGCAGGGCGTGGTCCATGAGCACGAGCGCCAGCAGCGCCTCGGCGATGGGCGCGGCGCGTATGCCCACGCAGGGGTCGTGGCGGCCACGGGTAGACACCTCCACCGGCTCGCCATGGATGTCGATCGAAGGGCGCGGCGTGAGGATGGAGCTCGTCGGCTTGATCGCCAGGCTCACCTCGATGTCCTGCCCCGTACTCAGGCCGCCCAGCATCCCGCCCGCGTGGTTGCTGGCAAAACCTTGCGGCATGAGCGCGTCGCCGTGCACGCTGCCGCGCTGCGCCACGCTCGCGAAACCGTCGCCGATCTCCACGCCCTTGACGGCATTCAGCCCCATCATGGCGTAGGCGATGTCGGCGTCGAGCTTGTCGTACAGCGGTGCACCCAGCCCCACCGGCACGCCGCTGGCCTGCACGCGGATGCGCGCGCCGCAGGAGTCGTGCGCCTTGCGCAACTCGTCCATGTAGGCTTCATAGCGCGCCACATCGGCCACGGGCGCGAAAAACGGGTTCTGCGCCACGTGCTCCCAGCCCTCGAACGGAATCGGCAACTCGCCGAGCTGGGTCATGCAGGCGCGCAACTGCGTGCCGAATTTTTCGCGCAGCCATTTTTTGGCGACGGACCCGGCCGCCACCGTCGGCGCCGTCAGGCGCGCCGACGAGCGCCCGCCCCCGCGCGGATCGCGCAGGCCGTACTTGTGCCAGTAGGTGTAGTCCGCATGGCCGGGGCGAAACCGCAGCGCGATGTCGCCATAGTCCTTGCTGCGCTGGTCCTGGTTGCGGATGAGCAGCGCGATCGGCGTCCCGGTGGTCCTGCCCTCGTACACGCCCGAGAGGATTTCCACCGCGTCGGGCTCATTTCGCTGCGTGACGTGGCGGCTGGTGCCGGGGCGGCGCCGGTCCAGATCGTGCTGGATGTCGGCGGCATCGAGAGCCATGCCCGGCGGGCAGCCGTCGATCACGCAACCGATGGCCGGGCCGTGGGATTCACCGAAGTTGGTGACGCAAAACAGGGTGCCGAGGGTGCTGCCGCTCATGAATGATCCTGTGATTTGCGATACACAGCGGTCGTTCGTGCCGGGCTGGCGACCGGCGTCATGCCTTCTTCTCGGAAACCGCCGACTCCTCGGGCCAGTCGCGGATGTAGGCCTTGAGCAGCTTGTTTTCGAAGTTCTGGCTGTCAACCACCGCCTTGGCCACATCGTAGAAGCTGATCACGCCCATGAGCTGGCGGTTGTCGATCACCGGCAGGTAGCGCGCGTGACGGTCGAGCATCATGCGGCGCACTTCATCGAGCTCGGTCTCCATCGTGCAGATGAGCGGCCCCGGGTCCATGCTGCGGTAGACCGACAGGCCGTCGAAACGGCCACCGTTCTTCACCGTGGCGTTGATCACCTCGCGGAAGGTGAGGATGCCCACCACGCGCTCGTGCGCCATGACGACGAGCGAGCCGATGTCGTTGTCCGACATGGTGCGCGCGGCGTCCGCCAGCGTGTCTTCCGGCGTGATGGTATAGAGCGTGCCGCCCTTGAGGCGCAGGATGTCGCGAACTTTCATGGCTGATGGGCTGGTGGCGTGTACGGGAGCACCGGCAAATATAGCCCACAATGCATGGCTTCACGCATGACAAGGGAGACCAGGAATGCCCGGCTACGCCGATCCCGGCTTTGACACGCTCGCGGTGCACGCGGGCGCGCGGCCCGACCCGACCACCGGCGCACGCGCCACGCCGATCTACCTCACGACCTCGTTCGTCTTCGAGTCGAGCGACCACGCGGCTTCGCTCTTCAACATGGAGCGCCCGGGCCACGTCTATTCGCGCCTCTCCAACCCCACGACCGACGTGCTGGAGCAGCGCGTGGCGGCGCTCGAAGGCGGCGCAGGCGCGATCGCCACCGCGAGCGGCATGGCCACGCTGCACCTGGCCATCGTCACGCTCATGGGCGCGGGCAGCCACATCGTGGCGAGCACGGCGCTGTACGGCGGCTCGCAGAATCTGCTGAACTACACGCTCAGGCGCTTCGGCATCGAGACCACCTTCGTCAAGCCCACCGACGTGGACGCCTGGCGCGCGGCCATCCGGCCGAACACGAAGCTGTTCCTGGGCGAGACCGTGGGCAACCCAGGCCTGGAGGTGCTGGACATTCCCACCGTGGCGCAGATCGCGCACGAGGCGGGCATCCCACTGCTGGTCGACTCCACCTTCACCACGCCGTATCTGATGCGCCCGCTCACGCTCGGGGCCGACATGGTCTATCACGCGGCCACCAAGTTCCTCTCGGGCCACGGCACGGTGATGGGCGGGGTGCTGGTCGATGGCGGTGGCTTCGACTGGGACGCCTCGGGGCGCTTCCCGGAGCTGGCCGCGCCCTACGACGGCTTTCACGACATGGTGTTCGCGCAGGAATCGAGCGTCGGCGCCTTTTTGCTGCGCGCGCGCCGCGAGGGCCTGCGCGACTTCGGCGCCTGCATGAGCCCGCACAGCGCCTGGCTGATCCTGCAGGGCGTGGAAACGCTGGGCGCGCGCATGGAACGGCACGTGCGCAACACCGAGCGCGTGGTGCAATTCCTCGCCAGCCACCCCTTCGTCGCGCGTGTCGGCCATCCGCTGCTGGAAAGCCACCCCAGCCACAAGATCGCGCAAAAACTGCTGCCGCGTGGCGCGGGCGCAGTCTTCAGCTTCGACCTCAGGGGCAACCGCGAGCAGGGCAAGAAGTTCATCGAAACGCTCAAAATCTTCAGCCACCTGGCCAACGTGGGCGACTGCCGCTCGCTCGTGATCCACCCGGCAAGCACCACGCACTTTCGCATGACGGACGAGGCGCTGCTCGCGGGCGGCATCACGCAGGGCACGATCCGGCTCTCCATCGGCCTGGAAGACCCCGACGACCTGATCGACGACCTCAAGCGTGCGCTCAAGGCCGCCGAGAAGTTCGACGGAAAGGCGGGTGCGTGATGTTCTACGAAGTACAAGGCGCGCCGCTCTTCTGCTACACCGGCGACAAAACGTTTGACGCGGCCAAACCCACGGTGGTGCTGATCCACGGCGTGCTGGGCGACCACAGCGTCTGGATCTGGCAGGCGCGCTACCTGGCCAACCACGGCTTCAATGTGCTGTCCATCGACCTGCCCGGCCATGGAAGGAGCGGCGGCGAGGCGCCCGCCAGCGTGCAGCTGGCCGCGGCCACCATCGCCGCGCTGCTCGATGCCGCAGGTGCGCAAAAGGCCGCGCTCGTCGGCCACAGCTGGGGCTCGCTCATCGCGATGGAAGCGGCCGTGCACCTGAAGGGGCGCATCAGCCACCTGGCACTGATCGGCACCGCCGCGCCGATGAAGGTCTCGCCGGCGCTGATCGAAGCCTCGCAGAGCGACCCCGAGGCGGCGCTCAAGATGATCAACGTCTTTTCGCGCAGCACGCTCGCCTCGCCCACCGGCGCGGGCCTGTGGGTGTACGGCGCGAGCACGGCGCTGGGGCGCAAGGTGATGCGCGGCAACCGTGCGGTGAACGTGTTTCACCGCGGCTTCGTCGCCTGCGACCAATACACGGGCGGGCCGGCAGCGATGGCCGCGATCACCTGCCCGGTGCTGTTCCTGCTGGGCAGGCTCGACCAGATGACGCCACCTGGGGCCGCGCAGCCCCTGATCGACGCCGCGCGCGCGGCGGGCCGGGCCGTGCAGGTGCAGCATCTGCCCGTGGGGCACCACCAGATGACGGAAGCGCCCAACGAAACCACGATGGCGCTGCGCGACTTTCTGCGCCGTGCCTGACGCAACCGCCGCGCCCGTCACGCACTACGAGAACTTTCCAGTCGCCTCGTGGCTGTGCCCGGCGCGGCTGCGTGCGCCCATTGCCGCGATCTACCACTACGCGCGCACGGCGGACGACCTGGCCGACGAAGGCAAGGCCACGGCCGCGCAGCGCCTGGCGGACCTGCAGGCCTACCGCGCCGATCTGCTCGCCTGCGCCCAGGGGCAGCCGACCAGCGCGCGCTGGGCCCATGTGTTTGCGCCGCTGGCCGTGGCGATAGCCCGCCACGCGCTGCCCATGCCGCTGCTCACCGACCTGCTGGACGCCTTCGCGCAGGACGTGCAGATGACGGATCGCGGCGCCACCTACCCCGATCGCGCGGCGCTGCTGGCCTACTGCCGCCGCTCGGCCAACCCCGTCGGGCGGCTGCTGCTGCACCTGTACGGCGTGCAAGCCGAGGCCGCGCTGCGCGAGAGCGACGCGATCTGCACCGCGCTGCAACTCATCAACTTCTGGCAGGACCTGAGCGTGGACCTGCCGCGCGGGCGCCACTATCTGGTGGACGCCGACTGCGCCGCGCACGGCGTGGCGCGTGCCGATCTGGCGGCGCAGCGGCGCACGCCCGCCAGCGACGCGCTCATCATGGACTGCGCCGCCTGGGCGCGCGCCCTGATGCTGCAAGGCGGGCCGCTGGTGCACCGGCTGCCCGGGCGCATGGCCTGGGAGCTGCGTCTTGTGGTGCAGGGAGGCCTCGCGGTGCTGGGCCGGGTACAGGCGCTGCACGGTGCGAGCCTGCTGCAGCGCCCGCGCCTGCGCGCCTGGCACCTGCCGCTCATGCTGGGGCGCGCCGTGGCGATGTAATCCTCGATTGATAGCTGATCGCGACCGCCAGATAAGCGTTACGGGCCAATTTGGCTTAAAACCTCAAACCCAGGGCGGACAGGCGTTCGCATGGGACAATCACGCCCCCATGAGCCCTGAGCAGTACGTCCAGAACAAGGCCGCCGCCTCCGGCAGCAGTTTCTACTACGCCTTCCTCTTCCTGCCGCGCGAGCGGCGCGCCGCCATCACCGCCTTCTACGCCTTCTGCCGCGAGGTCGACGACGTGGTCGACGAGGTGCGCGACCCGGGCGTGGCCGGCGCCAAGCTCGACTGGTGGCGCAGCGAAGTCACGCAGGCCTTTGGCGGGCAGCCCACGCACCCTGTGATGGTCGCGCTGATGCCGCACGTGGGCAGCTACCAGATTGAGCACCAGCAGCTGCTGGACATCATCGAAGGCTGCCAGATGGACCTCCGATACGACAGCTACGAAGACTACGAGGGCCTGGCCAACTACTGCCATTACGTGGCCGGGGTCGTCGGCGAGGTGTCGGCGCGCATCTTCGGCCAGCAGGACCAGGCCACGAGCGACTACGCGCACAAGCTCGGGCTGGCGCTGCAGCTGACCAACATCATCCGCGACGTGGGCGAAGACGCACGGCGCGGGCGCGTGTACCTGCCCCAGGCCGAACTGCGCCAGTTCGGCGTCAAGCCTGAGGACATTGCCCAGCGCCGTTATGGCGAGCCGTTCACGCAGCTGATGCACTTTCAGGCCGAGCGCGCGCACCAAGCCTACGATGAGGCACTGTCCATGCTGCCCGCGGTGGACCGGCGCAGCCAGAAGCCCGGCCTGATGATGGCCAGCATCTACCGCACGCTACTCACAGAAATCGAGGCGGACGGTTTTCAGGTGCTGCACCAGCGCATCGCGCTCACGCCGCTGCGCAAGCTCTGGCTCGCGTGGAAGGTGCAGGCGCTGGGGAAGATGTGAAGGTCGCCATCGTCGGCGCCGGTTGGGCGGGCTGCGCCGCCGCGCTACAGGCCGCACAGGACGGCCACCAGGTCACGCTGATCGAAGCCGCTCGCGACCCCGGCGGGCGCGCCCGCACCCTGACCGTCACGCGCGCGGACGGCCGCACGCTGGAACTGGACAACGGCCAGCACATCCTGATCGGCGCGTACGCTGAGTGCCTGCGCCTCATGCGCCTGGTGGGCGTCGATCCGCAAGTCGCGCTGCACCGCGAGCCGCTGGCGCTTACTTTTCCCGACGGCAGCGGTCTCGCCCTGCCCGACCTGGCGCCGCCCTGGGATGCGCTCACGGGCATCGCCCGCGCGCGCGGCTGGTCATGGCGCGAGAAGCTCGCGCTCTTGAGCCGCGCCGCGCGCTGGCGCATGCTGGGTTTTCGCTGCGCGCCCGGCACCACCGTCGCGCGGCTCTGCGCCGGCCTGCCCCGGCGGCTGGCCGATGAATTCATCGCGCCGCTGTGCGTCTCCGCGCTCAACACGCCTCCAGAGACCGCCAGCGGCCAGGTATTCCTCACCGTGCTGCGCGACAGCCTGTTTGCCGGGCGCGGCGGCTCGCACCTGCTGCTGCCGCGCGTGCCGCTGGGCGCGCTGCTGCCGGAACCCGCGCTGCACTGGCTCGCGCGGCACGGCCACGCGGTGCGCCTGGGCTCGCGCGTGCGGCGGCTTGCCATGCACGAGGGCCGCTGGCAAGTCGATGACGAGCCCTTCGACGCCGTGCTTCTGGCTTGCACCAGCACCGAGGCCGCGCGGCTCGTGCGCGAAGCCGACGTACCGGCCCTCCCACGCGCGCCGCTGCAGGCCTGGGCCAGCGCGGCCGACCCGCTGGACTTCGGCGCCATCGCCACCGTGTATGCCGAACAGCCCGGCGCCAGCGCCCCACTGTTGGCGCGCGCCATGCTGGCGCTGCGCGCCACGGCCACGCGACCCGCGCAGTTCGTCTTTGACCGGGCCCGCCTGGGGGGGCCGGCGGGCGTGCTTGCATTCGTCGTCAGCGCCTTTGCCGGAGAGCGCGACGCGCTATCAGATCAGGTGCTGCAGCAGGCCCGGGAACAGCTGGGCCTGCGCGCGCTGCAGCCACTGCAAACCGTGGTGGAAAAACGCGCCGCCTTCATCTGCGCGCCCGCGCTCGCGCGTCCGCCGCGCACCATCGCGCCCGGCCTGCAGGCCTGCGGCGACTACGTCGCCGGTCCCTGGCCCGCCACGCTGGAAGGCGCCGTGCGGCACGGCCTGGCGGCGGTGCAGAATTTGGCGCCATGACTGAGCACGCCATGCGCCTGAGCCCGCACGAGCTGCGCGACGTGACGCTGGCGCAGGCCATAGAGCGGGCCGACGACGCGCGCACCCTGGTGAGCCAGACCGAGTGGGACGAGGCCACGCGCCAGGCCGTCGATGCCGCGCGCGGCCGCGGCGTGCTGCGCGTGGGCGTGGCCGACGTGGTGGTGCCGCGCGCCGCCGCCATCGTCGACCGCGCCGCCGGGCGCGACACCACCGTCGCCCTGCTGCGGCAGGCGGGCACGCAGGCGCGCTGGCTGGCGCGCGGCCTGCCGCTGCTGGCGCTGCTGCTGGGGCTGGTGCTCGATCGCGTCGCCAACGCGCACCAAGTGGATCTGCTCTCGCCGCCGCTGCTGCTGGTGCTGGGCTGGAACCTGATCGTCTATGCGCTGCTGCTCTGGCACGCCTGGCACGCCCGCCACGCGCCCGCCACGCACGAGCCGCCAGCCTCGCCGTCCGCGCTGCACCAGTGGCTGCTGCGCCGCCAGGCGCACGCGGGTCGGCGCGCACGCCGGGGGCTGGCGGCACGCGTTGCCACCGACTTCATCACGCATTGGTCCGAGCGCACGCGCGCGCGCTTCACGCAGCAGGCCGCCGCCGTGCTGCACCTGTGCGCCGCCGCCTGGGCCGCGGGCATCGCGCTGTCGCTGCTGCTGCGCGGCCTGGTGGTGAGCTACCGCTTCGGCTGGGAAAGCACGTTCCTGGACGCCACGCAGGTGCACGCCATCGTCGGCGTGCTGTTCGCGCCGCTCACGCTGCTGTTCGGCCTGACGCCGTTCTCGCCGCAGGAGGTGGCCGCCACGCAGAACTTCGCCGGCGAAGGCGTGGCCGGCGCGCGCTGGGTGTGGATGTACGTGGGCCTGCTGGCGCTGGTCGTGGTGCTGCCGCGCCTGCTGCTGGCCGCCTGGGCCCATTGGCGCCAGGTGCAGTGGGCGCGGCAGTGCACGCTCGATACGCGCGGCAGCGACTTCGACACGCTGCGCCAGGCACTGCCGGGTGATCTGCTGATCGGCCTGGCGTGCACCACGCCCGCGCTGCGGCCGACCCTGGCCCGCCTGCTGGCGCAGCACGCCGGGCACGATGGCGCCATCCCCAGCGCGCAAGGCGACCGCCTGCGCCTGCTGGAGCCCGCGGATGCCGCCGCGCCCGTCGATGCCGTGGTGCTTTGGGGCGACGGGCCGGCGCCCGCCCTGCCGCCCGCCTGGCGGCAGGCGCCCATGCTCACACTCGCCAGCGCGGCGTTTGGCGCCAACTGGCTGCGTGACGAGGCGCTGTTCGAGCGCCTCGCCGCGTTGCTGCCCGCGCGCCAGCACACGCTGCAACGCCTGAGCCAGGCCTGGCAGGCGCGCAACGAGGCCCTCTTCATCCAGGCGCTGCAGCGGCTGGCCGAGCACCTGCACGCCTGCGCCGCGCTGGTGCACACCGGCGACAGCGCCCCAGGCGCCCAAAACCCCGACAGCGCCACCCGCTACGCCGAGCTGCTGCAAACGCTGGACGCGGCGCTGCAACAGCTCCATGGCCTGCACGAGCCGCACGACACCGAGGCGGCCGCAGCGCCCAGGGCCCTGCCGCCGCCCGCGCGGAGCACGCTGACACCCGGCAGTGACACCACCGCGCTGGCCGTCGGCACCTCGGCCGGCGCGGCCGCGGGGGTGGCCGCCGGCGCCAAGGTGGGCGCGATGATCGACGTCGGCACGGGCGGCCTGACGCTGGGCGTGGGCACGGTGCTGGGCGCGCTGCTGGGCGGCACCGCGGCCTGGGCCATGCGTACGCTGCAGAAAAAGGAGGGGCAGAAGGGCAGCACCGACGAGCTGCTGCGCCGCATGACCGAGGACGCCTGCACGCGCTATCTGGTGCTGGCCCACCTGGGGCGCATGCCCGCGGCGCAAGTCGATGCGCTGGGCACGCACTGGCACGCCGAGGCCGTGGCCGCCGTGGCGGTCCATTGGGCGGCCCTGAACAGCGCGCTGCGCACCGGATCCGCGTCCGACACCGCCTTGCAGCCGCTGCTGCGAACCATCCTGCAAGGCATCCTGTCGCGCGACGGGGCCGGAGCGACCCGCCCCGCGACGGGGATGGATTCAGCGTTGCCATAAGCACATGCGCAAAGTATCTGTGCTCCCACCCGCCTCGGCGCCCATCGCGCGCATACTTGAACCCCTCTCGCGTGCCACGCGCGCTCCAAGGTTGAAACCATGCAACTGCTGAAAAAATTCTGGCTGGCGACTGGTCTGGCCCTCCTGACCACCCTGCCCCTGCTGACACCGGCGCCCGCCATGGCCGCCGACGACCTCGCCGCGATTCAGAAGGCCGGCACGATCCGCATCGGCACCGAGGGCACCTACGCGCCCTTCACCTTCCACCAGGCGTCGGACAACGCGCTCGTGGGCTTCGATGTGGACATCGGCCGCGCCGTGGCCGCCAAGCTCGGCGTCAAGGCCGAGTTCGTCGAGGGCAAGTGGGACGGTCTGATCGCCGGCCTGAACGTGAACCGCTACGACGTGGTCATCAACCAGGTCGGCATCTCGGCCGAGCGCCAGGCCAAGTACGATTTCTCCCGGCCCTACATCGCCTCGGCCGCCGCGCTCATCGTGCGCGAGGACAACGCCGGCATCAAGGGCTTCGCCGACCTCAAGGGCAAGCGCTCGGCCAACAGCATCAGCAGCAACTTCGCCAAGCTCGCCGAGCGCAACGGCGCGCAGGTGGTGGCGGTGCAGGGCTTCAACGATGCCGTCGCACTGCTGCTGGCGGGCCGTGTGGACGCCACGGTCAACGACTACCTCTCCTACCTCGACTTCAAGAAACAGCAGCCGCAGGCCAAGGTGAAGGTGGTCGCGCGCGACGACAGCGCCGAGTTCGGCGTCTCGGGCATCCTGATGCGCAAGGGCCAGGCGCAACTCAAGGCCGCGATCGACAAGGCGATAGCCGACATCATCGCCGACGGTACCTACAAGAAGATCTCCGAACGCTACTTCGGCGAAGACCTCTCGACCAAGCTGCACTGACGCAGCGCCAGAACCCGCCTGACGAGGATCGTGCCCGACTGGCTCCATCTGATGTGGCAATCCCTCTGGCCGCTGCTGGTCGGGGGGATCAAGTTCACCGTCCCGCTGGCCCTGCTGTCGTTCGCGGCGGGGCTAGCGCTGGCCTTCTGGGCGGCGCTCGCGCGCCTGTTCGCGCCCGCGCCCGTCGCGCTGCTGGTGCGCTTTTACATCTGGCTCATCCGCGGCACGCCGCTCTTGGTGCAGCTCTTCGTGATCTTCTACGGCCTGCCGAGCCTGGGCATCGTGCTCGATCCGTTCACGGCGGCGCTGATCGGCTTTTCGCTCAACATCGGCGCCTACAACGCCGAAGTGATCCGCGGCGCCATCGAGGCCATCCCGCGCGGCCAGTGGGATGCCGCCTATTCGATCGGCATGACGCGCGCGCAGGCCATGCGCCGCACCGTCCTGCCGCAAGCCGCGCGCGTGGCGGTGCCGCCGCTAGCCAACTCCTTCATCGCGCTGGTCAAGGACACCTCGCTCGCCGCCGTCATCACCGTGCCCGAGATCTTCCAGGCCGCGCAGCGCATCGCCTCTGTCACCTACGAGCCGCTGGTGCTCTACGTGGAGGCGGCGCTCATCTACCTCGTGCTGTGCTCGGTGCTCTCGTCGGCGCAGGTGCGGCTGGAGCGCCATTTCAGCCGCCACGCGGTGTTCGCCGAGGGCCAGCGATGATCGCCCTGCAGGACATCCGCAAGGCCTTCGCGGGCAACGAGGTGCTGCACGCGGTGAGCGTGCAGATCGCGCCGGGGCAGGTCACCGCGCTCATCGGCCCCTCGGGCAGCGGCAAGAGCACGCTGCTGCGCTGCGTGAACCTGCTCGAAATCCCCGACGCGGGCCGCCTCACGCTGGGGCAGGAAGAGATCCGTTTCACCCCCGGCACGCGCCCCAGCCACGAGGCGGTGCAGCGCGTCCGACTGCAGACCGGCATGGTGTTCCAGAACTTTCAGCTCTTCGCCCACCAGAGCGCGGTGCAGAACGTGATGGAGGGCCTCGTCACCGTCAAGCACTGGGACAAGGCCCGCGCCCATGCGCGTGCACTGGCGCTGCTGGAGAAGGTAGGCCTGAAGGACAAGGCCGACGCCTGGCCCGCCAACCTCTCGGGCGGCCAGCAGCAGCGCGTGGCCATCGCCCGCGCGCTCGCGCCCGAGCCGGCGGTGCTGCTGTGCGACGAACCCACCTCGGCCCTGGACCCGGGCCTGGCCGCCGAGGTCGTCGCCGTGCTCAGTGACCTCGCACGCGAAGGCATGACCATGCTGATGGCCACCCACGACCTGCGCCTGGCGGCGCAGGTGGCGAGCCACACCGTCTTCCTGCAGGACGGCGCGGTCGTGGAAGCGGGCGATTCACAAGCCATCTTCAAAAATGCGAGGGACGAGCGCACGCGGGCGTTCGTCAAAACGCTGGCCAGCGCCTGACTCACGGTTGCCTACCGCCGATCCGCCAGCGCGTGCGCGATCGTGCCCAGGTCCACGTACTCCAGTTCGCTGCCCACCGGCACGCCGCGCGCCAGGCGCGTGACGTGCACGCCCCGGCGCTGCAAGGCTTCTGAGATCGCGTAAGCGGTGGCCTCGCCCTCGGCGGTGAAGCTCGTGGCGAGGATCACCTCCTGCACCACGCCGTCCTGGGCGCGCTCCATCAGCGGCTGCATGCCGATGTCGCGCGGGCCGACGCCATCGAGCGGCGACAGGCGCCCCATGAGCACGAAATACAGGCCGTGGAAGGCGCCGGTGCGCTCCATCGCCGCCTGGTCGGCGGGCGTTTCCACCACGCACAGGCGCGTGGCGTCGCGCTCGGCATCGGCGCAGATGGCGCAGATGCGGCCTTCGGTAAAGGTATGGCAGCGCTCGCAATGCCCGGTGTGCTCGGCCGCCTGCTGTAGCGCGCGCGAGAGCATGAGCGCGCCTGCCCTGTCGTGCTGCAGCAGGTGAAACGCCATGCGCTGCGCGGACTTCACGCCCACGCCGGGCAGGCGCCGCAGCGCCTGGATCAGCGCGTCGAGGCTGTGGGTGTCGTTCATGTCAGATCGGACACGGCGTCAGAACCGGTCCAGACCAAACGTCGAACACCGTGGCCGCCGCATCAGAACGGGAATTTCATGCCGCCCGGCAGGCCGGGCATGCCTGCGGTGATCTTGCCCATCTTCTCCTGCGAGGTGTCCTCGGCCTTGCGCACGGCGGCGTTGAAGGCGGCGGCGACGAGGTCTTCGAGCATGTCCTTGTCGTCGGCCAGCAGGCTGGGGTCGATGGTGATGCGCTTGACGTCGTGCTTGCAGGTCATGACGACCTTGACCAGGCCTGCGCCCGATTCGCCTTCGACCTCGATGTGTTCGAGCTCTTCCTGCGCCTTCTTGAGGTTGTCCTGCATGGCCTGCGCCTGCTTCATGAGACCGGCGAGCTGCCCTTTGTTGAACATGAGTCTTTCCTTGTGGGTTCCAAAAATGCCTATGCCAGCCTGACGCTGCCGGGCACGATTTTCGCCCCGAAATCACGCATCAGCTGCTGCACCTGCGGATCGTTGCGCACGATGGCCTCGGCGCGTGCCTGCTGCTCGGCGGCGACCTGCGCATTGCGCCGCGCCGGACTGTCGGCCACGGGGCCGACCTCGACGCTGATCTCGCGCGCCTGCCCCGCCTCCTGCAGGGCCGCGCACAGGCGCTCGCGCGCCGCCGGCTGGTTGAGCGAGGCGCTCTCCACGCGCAGATGCCAGTGATCGCCATCGCGCGCCAGCAGCTCGGACTGCAGGGCCAGCTCGCGCGTGAGGGCGCTGATCTTCTGCTGCGCCACCATCTGCTGCACCAGTTCATGCCAGAACGTGCCCTCTTGCGTGCCACGGTACCGGCCGGGAAGCACCGCTGATGCGGCCGCCTCGGGCTCGGGCTGTGGGGGCAACTCGTGCACCGGAATTTCTATGGTTTCAGTAGCTTCTCGCGCTTTACTGGCGGGCGTTGGAGCCTGTTTTTCCTTGAAATTCTCGGCCGAGCGCACCGGCAGGCGAAGCGGTGCCGGCGGCGTTGGCGGCGCCGGCCGAGGTACCTGCTGCACCAGCGCCTCCTCAACGGGTGCAAGGGCTGGCGCTTCAGGCGGCGTCAGCTTTTTTTTTTCGGCGTCCGCGGGTTGGAATGCCAGCAGCCTGAGCAGCACCATGGTGAGCGCGGCATATTCGTCGGGCGCCAGGCCCAGCTCATCCATGCCATGCAGACAGATGCTGTAGAGCAGCTGCACTTCATCGGCGGGCATGGCCTGCGCCAGGCGCGCGATCTCGGCGCCATCCGGGTCGGCGTCGTCCGCCGGAGACGCTGCATCCGGCGCCACCTGCTGCACGGCCATGCGCTGCAGCACCGCCACCATTTCCTGCAAGGTGGATGCGGCCGACAAGCCCTGCACACGCAGCTCGTCCGAAGTGCGCACCACCGCCGTACCGTCGCCGCGCGCGAGCGCATCGATGAGCGCCAGCACATGGGCGCGGTCGGCGCTGCCCAGCATCTGGCGCACGGCCGCTTCCTGCAGGCTGCCGCTGCCAAAGGCGATGGCCTGGTCGGTCAGGCTGAGCGCATCGCGCATCGAGCCGCGCGCCGCGCGGGCGATGAGGCGCAGCGCCTGCGCCTCGGCGCTGACGGATTCGGCCTGCAGCACCTGCACCAGATGCTCCTGGATGGTCTCGGGCGCCATCGGCCGCAGGTTGAACTGCAGGCAGCGGCTGAGCACGGTGACCGGCACCTTCTGCGGGTCGGTCGTCGCCAGCACGAACTTGAGGTACTCGGGCGGCTCCTCCAGCGTCTTGAGCATGGCGTTGAACGCCGTGTTGGTGAGCATGTGCACTTCGTCGATCATGAAGACCTTGAAGCGCCCCTGCACCGGCTTGTAGACCGCCTGCTCCAGCAGGCCCTGCACCTCATCCACGCCGCGATTGGACGCGGCATCGAGCTCCACGTAATCGGGAAAACGCCCGGCGTCGATCGCCGTGCAGGCGGGGCACACACCACAAGGCGTGGCGGTGATGCCGCCCGTGCCATCGGCGCCGATGCAGTTGAGCGACTTGGCCAGGATGCGCGAGACCGTCGTCTTGCCGATGCCGCGCGTGCCGGTGAACAGGTAGGCATGGTGCAGGCGCTGCTGCGTGAGCGCGTTGGTGAGCGCGCGCACCACGTGCTCCTGCCCGACCATCTCCGAGAAATTGCGGGGGCGGTATTTGCGGGCGAGCACGAGGTAGGACATGGCAGGGATTCTATGTGGCTCCGTTACCCCGGCGATGTCCCCACCCGCATACAATCGACCCCGACGGGCCTCCCCGCATGGCGAAGCAGCCAACCGGGTCAGGTGGGGAACCAAGCAGCCCCAACTGTGGAACCAGTGCCGGGGGTAAGGCTCGTCACCTCTCACACCAAACACACCCAAAAGACGGTCTGAATTAGGCTAGAATAGCCATCCTTTGTGGGGGGGTAGCTCAGCTGGGAGAGCGCCGCGTTCGCAATGCGGAGGTCGGGAGTTCGATCCTCCTCCTCTCCACCACCAATCCAGAAGCTGGGCCTCTCGCCCGGCTTTCTTTTTGCCCGAATTGCGCGTGTGCGCGGGCTTCTGCGGCGTCATCCGGTGCCCTGCCAGGCCGTTACGCCGCCACTTCGGCGCCCTTCGCTGGTCGCCGGCCTCTCTTTCCTCCATCGGTCCGGTGGCTGGCCTGGGCACCCCGGCTTGGCAGATCAACCACTTGCGCGCGGTGGTTCGCGGTCAACGCCGGGCACCGGCACAGCATCGAACCGCGTTCAGCGGTCCATCCGCCCGAACAGCGTCGCCTGATCGTCCCAGGACGCCGGCACCTCGTGGTTCTTCAGCCAGATCAGGCTGAGCGTGCGCGGCTGCCTGCCGGCCAATAGGCCCTTCACCACGGTCGGCGACAGCAGCGTCAGCCGCAGCAGTTCGTTGACGGTCGTCGGGTGCAACCCCTCGCGCCGCGCGATCTCGCTGCCGCTGGCGACCCGGCCCTCGTCGAGCAACCGCTGCCAGTGGAAGGCGCGCGACAAGGCGGTGAGGATCGGCGCCTCATGCTTCGGGGCATCCGTGCCGCCGTCCGCTGGCCCGGCCGCCGGGATCATCCACTTGCGCCCGCCGCTGCGCTTGATGCGCACCGGGATCACCGTCGTCGGTTTCGGCCCGGCCTGCGGGGCGCCGGTCTGCAGCAGTTTGGTCATGCGCCGGCTCCTTCCGCTTCCAGTTCCTGCAACTCGGCCCCGATCCCGTCCGGACGCAGCTCCCGCGCCAGTTCGGCCCAACCCGCGTCGCACCAGACGATCGACACCGCCTGCCGGCCGACCACCGCGGACTCGATCAGACGCCGGGCGATGCGTTGCTGCTCGGCCGGGCGCAGCGCCTGCCAGTTGGCCGCGAAGTTGTGCAGCGTCGGCAACACGACCTCGAGCTCGGTGACGCCGGTGTCATGGGCGCGCACCGCATCCCACACGTCCTGGATGCGCTCCGGCGCCTGCAAGCCGGCGTGGATCTGTGCCAGCACCAGTTCCTCCAGTGGCCCGGCGGCCAGGCGCCCGATCGGTTGCCCGCGCTTGGCACCGAAGGCCTGCACCGACTGCGGCACGTAGTAGCGGTCGTACTGACCGCGCCCCTTCTTAGTGAAGGACGGTTGCATCCGTTCGCTCTGGTCAGTCACGACCAGCCCGGCCAGCAGGAACGACGGGCTGCGTCGCCCGCGCGTCGCCCGGCAGCGCCGGGGTCAGTGTGGCGCATCGGGGGCTCCGGGTGGATCCCGATGCAGTGATTCACGCGCTGTTCCGCCCCGAAGCCAAGCTTGGGAGAGCATCTTTCCGCTGCTAGACTTTCATCCGGTTTAATCCACTAGAAACGCTTCCAATTGGCAAGCGCTGACGCCATGACCACAGAACCGTGGGTTTCCGTCGAGCAGGTCGCCCAACACCTGGGCGTGGCCAAGGACACCGTCTACCGCTGGCGCGAGCACCGGGGGCTGCCGGCGCACCGCGTCGGGCGCCTGTGGAAGTTCCAGCTGTCCGAAGTGGACGACTGGGTTCGCGCCGGGGGCGCGGATGAAGAGAACAACGAGCGTTCAGGAAAACCGACATGACCGTCACCCTCGCAGACCTGCTGAAAGACAGCGCCTACCGGCTCGACCAGTTCAAGCCCGAGCACATCTCCGCACTGGAAGCAGGCATCACGCTCAAGGAAGCCGGCAAGGCCGCTGCGCCCTACGTGACCTGCCTGGCGCGCGGCAAGCCGATCAAGCTCACGCCGGAAGAGGCTGTACGCCAGCTCTACCTGCGCGTGCTTCACCTTGATATGGGCTACCCGATTTCCCGCATGACGGTTGAGTACGAGGTCACCTTCGGTCGCGAGAAGAAGCGCGCCGACATCTGCATCTTCGACAAGGACAAGAGCACCACGCCCTACATCCTGGTCGAGTTGAAGAAGCCCAAGCTCAAGGACGGCAAGGAGCAGCTCAAGAGCTACTGCAATGCCACTGGCGCTCCGATGGGGGTGTGGACCAACGGGCAGCAGATTTCGTATTACCACCGCAAGGACCCGAACTACTTCGAGGACATCCCGCGCATTCCGAGCAGCCTGGAAAAGCTCTCGGACATCCTCTCTGAGCGCTGGACCATCGACGACCTGATCAAGCACGACAAGCTGGTCAACGAGCGCAAGTCCCTCAAGGACCTGATCCTCGAAATGGAGGACGAGGTTCTGGCCAACGCCGGCGTGGACGTGTTCGAGGAGCTGTTCAAGCTCATCTTCACCAAGCTCTACGACGAGCTCGAAAGCGGCCGCGACACGAAGCGGCACCTAGTGTTCAAGAACTACGGCGACACCGAAACCGAGCTCAAGGCCAAGATCCAGGACCTGTTCGAGAAGGCCCAGAAGAAGTGGGAAGGCGTCTTCCCGGACGGCGCCCGCATCGAGCTCACCCCTAGCCACCTGGCCGTGTGCGTGGCCTCCCTGGAGAAGGTCAAGCTCTTCAATTCCAACCTCGAAGTCGTCGACGACGCGTTCGAGTACCTCATCAACAAGTCCAGCAAGGGCGAAAAGGGCCAGTACTTCACGCCGCGTTACGTCATCGACCTGTGCGTGAAGATGATGAACCCGCAGGAGCACGAAACCCTGATCGACACTGCCGCGGGCAGCTGCGGCTTCCCGGTGCACGCCATCTTCCACGTGTGGGAGCAGATCATGAAAGAGGAAGGCTTGGACAAGAGCCACCTCTTCACCACCGAGAAGAAGCCCGCGCGTTGCGAGGACTACGTGCGCAACAAGGTCTTTGCGATCGACTTCGACGAGAAGACCGTGCGCGTGGGTCGCACCCTCAACCTGATCGCCGGCGACGGGCAGACCAACGTGCTGCACCTCAATACGCTGGACTACGAGCGCTGGGACGAGAAGACCAAGGACGAAACCTGGCTCGATGTGTACGGCGAAGGCTGGAAGCGCCTGCGCAAGCTGCGCGCGGCCAAAGACGAGAACCGCGACTTCCAGTTCGACATCCTGATGGCCAACCCGCCGTTTGCGGGTGACATCAAAGAAACCCGCATCCTCGCCAAGTACGACCTGGCCCGCACCGTCAGCTTCGACAAAGTGAGCAAGGTGGACCCGGCCGCCCCGCACATCGTCGATGCCAGGGCCCGCGCGCCCAGCTTCCCGGAGGCGCTGCACGCCAGCCATGAGGTCATTTACAGGATGGCAGATGGCACCTACCGCAAGGTCAAGGTCAAGCACCAGACCAACGTGGGGCGCGACATCCTGTTCATCGAGCGCAACCTACAGTTCCTGAAGCCCGGCGGTCGCATGGCCGTAGTGCTCCCCCAGGGCCGATTCAATAACGTGAGCGATAAGGCTCTGCGTGAGTACATCGCTGAACACGGCCGCATTCTGGCGGTGGTGGGCCTGCACGGTAATGTGTTCAAGCCCCATACCGGTACCAAGACCAGCGTGTTGTTCATCCAGAAGTGGAACGACGACCCGGCCAAGGGGCCACTGTGCCCGAAGAAGGATGACTACCCGATCTTTTTCGCCACCATGCGCGAGCCGAGCAAGGACAACTCGGGCGACAAGATCTACCGCGCCGGCCCAGACGGCAAGCCGCTACTCGACAGCCATGGGCACTTGATCGTCAAGCACGACCTGTTCAACCACGACGGATTGACGGGTGACGGTATTGCCGAAGCGTTTGCCGAGTTCGCCAAGAAGGAGGGGCTAAGTTTTTTTCGATGAGCCCCTTCGACAAGGTGCGCTATGAGCGCTTGTTGAAGGGGCTGGAGGTAACGGAGGTCCTCTGCTCCGAGGCGATGGGGGGCACTGAGACCTCGCGGATTGACCCGGAGTACTTCAACCGTGACGCGATCGTTGCCCAGAAAAAGATCGGTCCGGGACAGTCGCTCGGGGATCTTGTGCTCGACGGATACAGAGTCGTGTATGAGACGACGCAGGCGATTGACCGCGAAGAAGGTGAACGGCTTGGTCTGCCCTACTTTCTGCAGGCCGCCGACATTTCAACTCCCTTCATCCACGCCGAAGGCATGATCTGTGTGCCAGAGGCTGACTGGATTCGATATCCCAAAGGTCGCATCAAGCCCGGCGAGTTACTTATTGAGGTCAAGGGCAAGGCCGAGAAGGTCGCTCTCGTCCCCGATGATTTCCCGCAGAAGACACTTGTCACCGGAACCTGCTTCAAGCTCACGACGAAGGCTCAGGTCGATCGCTACTTTCTGGCGGCTTACCTCATCAGCCGTTACGGCCAAGCGCTGAAGGACAGGCTGAAGAGCAATCTGCTGGTTGCATACATCGCCAAGGACGACTTGTACGGGCTCCCAGTGCCGCAAGTCTCAGACGAACTCAAGCGGCAGCTGCAACGATGCTTTGAGTCGATCTTTTCTTCGCAGGGACGGGCGCGGAAGTTGCTCGGCGATGCGGAGCAACACCTGGCTGCCGTCCTGGGCCTGGACTCCTGGTCGCCACGAGAGGCGCTGAGCTATGTGCGCACAAGTCGCCAGGCTTTCGAAGCAGGGCGCTTCGACGCGGAGTATTTCCACCCGGCAAAGGCCCAGGCACTGGTGCACTTGCGTGCGCTGTCAGACGTCTGTGTCGGCGATCTGTTCGACTCGATCCGCGAGCTTTGGCAGCCAACTGGGGCGGGAGGTTCGCCAGTTCGGAACTACGACCTGACGGACGCGCTCGATCCTTTCCTTGATCCATCAAAGCCGACCACGGCGCCCGAAGATATCGCCAGCACCAAGAAGGCAATTGCCACCGGAGACTTGGTCGTTTCGCGCTTGCGCTCATACCTGCGGGAAATCGCCGTTGTCTTGCCGAGCGACGGGGTTCCCTCCGTCGCTTCGACCGAGTTCATCGTCCTTAGGCCGAAGGCGGAAAGGCCTCTCTCCGTTGAAGCCCTGTTGGTCTATCTGCGGTTGCGCTTGCCGCAGATCGTCTTTAAGTGGTCGCAGGATGGCTCAAACCACCCGCGCTTCGATGAGCGCGAGTTGCTGAACCTTCCGGTACCGCGGGCATTGATCGCTGGCCAAGCCACCTATGAGGCGGCGGTCCGTGAGATGGTGACGCAACGCCAGCGCGCCACCCGCCTCCTCGATGCTGCCAAGCGTGCGGTGGAGATTGCCATCGAGGATTCGGAAGCAGCGGCACTGGCTTACTTGACCGCCGCAAACCCGCCGGCGGCGGACGCTTAGCCCTGGTTCATGGACCACGCCACCCTCGCCACCCTGCGCGACCGCCACCCCGCCTGGCGGCTGCTGGCCTCGCCGCACGCGCCGCTGGTGGCGAGCTTCCTGCACCGGGTGTACGTGGCGCCCAACGTGCGCGTGATGAGCGAAGCCGATTTGGCGGAGGCGCTGGAGGACGAGCTGTTCGCCCTGCGCGAGCAGTTGGGACCAGAGGCGTACCCCAAGGGCGCGCAGGACTATCTGAACGACTGGGCCGCACCCGACAAGGGCTGGCTGCGCAAGTTCTACAAGCCGGGCACGGACGAGGCGCAGTTCGACCTGACGCCGGCCACCGAGAAGGCCATCGCCTGGTTGCTGTCGCTGACCGAGCGGCCGTTCGTCGGCACCGAGTCGCGTTTGCTGACGCTGTTCGCGCTGCTGGAGCAGATCAGCGCCGGTACCGAGGCCGACCCGATCAAGCGGGTCGCGGACCTGCGCAAGAAGCGCGACGAACTGGACGCCGAGATCGCCCGCGTGCTGGCGGGCGACGTGCCGCTGTTGGACGACACGGCGGTCAAGGACCGTTTCCAGCAGTTCCAACAACTGGCGCGCGAGCTGCTGGCTGACTTCCGAGAGGTCGAACACAACTTCCGCCTGCTCGATCGCAAGGTGCGCGAGAAGATCGCCCTCTGGGAAGGCGCCAAGGGCGCGCTGCTCGACGAAATCATGGGCGAGCGCGATGCCATCGGCGACTCGGACCAGGGCCGCAGCTTCCGCGCCTTCTGGGACTTCCTGATGTCTACCCGGCGGCAGGAGGAACTCTCCGAGCGGCTGGATCAAGTGCTGGCGCTACCTGCCGTCGCGGCGCTGAAGCCCGAACCACGCACCCGCCGCGTGCATCACGACTGGCTGGAGGCAGGCGAACACACGCAGCGCACGGTGGCCCAGTTGTCCCAGCAGTTGCGCCGATTCCTGGACGACCGGGCCTTTCTGGAGAACCGCCGCATCCTGGACTTGCTGCACGGCATCGAGAGCAAGGCGCTGGCTCTGCGCGGGGCGACGCCCGCTGGCACGGTGATGCACATCGACGCCATGGGCGCGGACATCGAACTTCCGCTGGAGCGGCCGCTGTTCTCGCCAAGCGTGAAGCCGCGCTTGGCCGATCTGGCGCTCGTCGCCGACGAGGACGACATCGACACCGCGCGCCTGTTCGACCAGATCGTGGTGGACAAGGCGCACCTGCGGTCAACTGTGCAACGCGCACTGCGCCGCCAGCCACAGATCACGCTGCGCGAGCTGCTGGATGCCGAGCCTCTGCACCAGGGCCTGGCCGAACTGGTGGCCTACCTGGAGTTGGCCCACGCCGGGGGGGACGGCAGCGACGCGCTGGATGCCTTGGGTGGCCTGCGCGCCCTGGTCGACGAGGCCGTGATCGAGCCGATTCGTTGGCAGGGCAGCAACCCAGCGGGCGAAACCGTGACTCGCGAGGCGCGCTTGCCCCGCGTGATCTTCACGCGCTGACGGCGATCACGGACGGTGAGCGCCCAGGGGAAAGGCACATGAACGACGCGCTGCACGAAGACGATCCGGTGGAGACCCCGCCCAGCGCGCTGCCCGCAGTACCCGAGTTGTCGCAGCTGATGGTGCACCTGCTCAAGGGCGTGCTGTACCGCGACGACGACGAGAGGCTGTGGGCCAGTCTGCTGCGCCTGCAGGCGCGGGTGAGGGAACAGTCCGCCGTGCTGCTGCTCGATCTGGTGCTGGACGAGGCCGAGGGCCACGCCTTTCTGAAGAGCCGTCCCGACCCGGACGAGTCCGAGGGCGCGCCCCGCCTGCCGCGGCTCGTCGCGCGCCGGCCGCTGTCCTACCCGGTGAGCCTGATGCTGGCGCTGCTGCGCAAGCGCATGGCTGAGTTCGACGCCGGCGGTGGTGATACCCGGCTGGTGCTCTCGGGCGACGACATCGCCGAACTGGTGCGGGTGTTCCTGCCCGATGGCACGAACGAGGCGCGGCTGATCGACCAGGTGGACGCGACGATCACCAAGGTGGTCGATCTGGGGTTTCTGCGCCGGCTCAAGCCCGCCCCCGCCAGTGCGCAGGACCGAGGAAACTACGAGGTGCGGCGCATCCTGAAGGCTTTCGTCGACGCACAGTGGCTGGCGGAGTTCGATGCGAGGCTGGAGGTGTACCGCACGGCGTTGTCGGGCGGCGCTGGCAAGGATGCCAACGATGCCTGAGGCGCAGATGGACGCCACGACATTCGGCCTCGACTTCGTGGCCGACGACAGCCGGGTGGGCTTTCGGCTGCAGCGGCTCGAAGTGCTGAACTGGGGCACCTTCGACAAGCGCGTGTGGCGCTACGAACTCGACGGGCGCAATGGCCTGCTCACGGGCGACATCGGTTCGGGCAAGTCCACGCTGGTCGATGCCATCACGACCTTGCTCGTGCCAGCGCATCGCGTGGCCTACAACAAGGCGGCCGGGGCGGACTCCCGCGAGCGGTCCTTGCGCTCCTACGTGCTGGGCCACTACAAGAGTGAGCGCAACGAGGTCACGGGCAGCGCCAGGCCCGTGGCGCTGCGCGATGCGTCGAGCTACTCGGTCATCCTCGGCGTCTTCCGCAACGAGGGCTATGACCAGGCCGTGACGCTGGCCCAGGTCTTCTGGCTGAAGGACCCCCAGGGCCAGCCTGCTCGCCTGTTCGTGGCCACCGAGCGAGCCCTCACCATTGCCGACGACTTCAGCGGCTTCGGTAGCGACATCACCGCCCTGCGCAAGAAGCTGCGCGGCACCGGCTGCGAGCTGTTCGACAGCTTCCCTCCGTATGGGGCCTGGTTCCGACGGCGCTTCGGCATCGAGCATGAACAGGCTCTGGAACTGTTCCACCAAACCGTCTCGATGAAGTCGGTGGGCAATCTCACTGACTTTGTGCGCAGCCACATGCTGGAGCCCTTCGACGTGGCCAGCCGCATCGAGGCGCTGATCCGCCACTTCGACGACCTGGATCGGGCGCATCAGGCGGTGCTCAAGGCCAAGCGGCAGGTGGACTTGCTGACGCCCTTGGTCGACGACGGCGCGCGCCACCAGGCGCTGGTGGCCGAGATCCAGGGCTGGCGGGATGCGCGCGATCAGCTTCGACCGTATTTCGCCCGGCTCAAGGGCGAACTGCTGGACCGCCGACTCGGCTTGCTGGCGGACGATGCGGCCAGGCTGGATGCGCAGATCGAACGCCTGGACGCGGAGCGTGAAGCCGAGCGCATCGAAGTCGGACGCCTGGAGCGTGCCCTGCGAGACAACGGCGGCGACCGCCTGGAGGAGCTGGCGGCAGAGATTCGCCGTTTGGAGGGGGAGAAGGTTCAACGCCAGAGAAAGTCTGACCGCTTCCAAGAGCTGCTGGCCCGCATCGATGAGTCGTCGCCAGGGGATGAAGCAGGTTTCCTCGCTCAGCAGCAGAGCATCACCCAGCGTGCCGAAGGTTTGCGCGAGCGCATTGCCGACTTGGACAACCGGGAGCGCGAAGAGGACTTCACTTTCCGCAAGGGACGTGAAGAGCATGCCGCCCTGTCCGACGAGATCGACAGTCTCCAGCGGCGCAAGAGCAACATCGACGCCGCCCAGATCCGCATCCGCGATGCGCTGTGTTCGGCGCTGGCGATCGGTGAGGACGAACTGCCTTTCGCGGGCGAGCTCATTCAGGTGCGTGACGACGAGCGCGATTGGGAGGGCGCCGCCGAGCGGCTGCTGCGTGGCTTCGGCCTCGCGCTGCTGGTTCCGGACGCGCACTACAAGGCCGTGGCGGAATGGGTGGACCGCCAGCATCTGGGCGCCCGGCTGGTGTACTTCCATGTGCGGCAGAGGAAGCCACCGCAAGGCGCCGCTCTGCATCCGCAGTCGCTGGTGCGCAAGCTCGTCATCATGCCGGACTCGCCACACTACGAGTGGTTGGAGCAAGAGCTTCGCCAGCGCTTCGACGTCGCCTGCTGCGACACCGGGGAGCAGTTCCGCCGCGAGGCGCGCGCCATCACGCGCTCCGGCCAGATCAAGGACCCGAGCGGACGCCACGAGAAGGACGACCGCAGCCGAATCGACGACCGCAGCCGCTACGTGCTCGGCTGGAGCAACGCCGACAAGCTGCGGGCGTTGCGCGATCAGCGGGAGCGTCTGGAGGCAAAGCTGGCCCTGCTCGGGCAGCGCCTCGGCGAGATCAGCCAAGCGCGCAATGAACTGCGGGGGCGGCTGGACGCACTGAGCAAGCTGGAAGAGTTCACTCGCTTTGCGGACATCGACTGGATGAGCCTGGCCCGCCAGATTGCTGCACTCACCGAGGAGCGCGCGCGGCTGGAAGCCGCATCCGACACCCTGCAAGAGTTGGGGCGCCAGCTCAAGGCCGCGCAGGTTCGGCTTGGCGAGCTGGAGGTCAAGCGGTCCGACGCGTTGGGCAAGCGGGGCGAGGTCAAGAGCAAACGTGAGACGGCGCAGGCGATGCGCGATCAGGCCGGCAGCGTGTGGAACGATTTGCCGCTGACCGAAGCGCAGATCGAGCGCCTGGATGACTGGCGCTCGCAGGCGCTGGGCGAACATCAGCTGTCGGTCGAGTCTTGCGACAACCGAGAGCAGGACGTGCGCAAGTGGCTGCAGGAGCGCATCGACGCGGAAGACAAGCGCCTGGCTCGTCTGACCGAGCGCATCGTCAATGCCATGCGCGGCTTCAAGGAGGAGTTCAAGGCCGAGACCGTCGAGATGGACGTGAGCCTGGCGGCTTTGCCGGAGTACGAGCGGATGCTCACCGGCTTGAAGGGCGATGACCTGCCTCGATTCGAGGCGCGCTTCAAGGAGCTGCTCAACGTCAACACGATCAACGAGATCGCCAACTTCAACGCCCAGCTTGCCCGTGAGCGGGAGACGATCAAGGAGCGCGTCGACTTCATCAACCAGTCGCTCCAAGCCATCGACTACAACCCCGGCCGGTACATCAAGCTGGTGGCGCTACCCAGCCCGGATGCGGAGATCCGCGACTTCCAGCAGGATCTGCGGGCGTGCACCGAGGGGGCGATGACGGGCTCGGCCGACGAACAGTATTCGGAAGCCAAGTTCTTGCAGGTCAAGGCGATCATCGACCGCTTCCGAGGCCGTGAAGGTCTGTCGGACGCCGACCGGCGCTGGACCGCCAAGGTCACCGACGTGCGCAACTGGTTCCTGTTCTCGGCCAGCGAGCGTTGGCGCGCCGACGGTGCAGAGCACGAGCACTACTCGGACTCGGGCGGCAAGTCGGGCGGCCAGAAGGAGAAGCTCGCCTACACCGTACTGGCTGCGAGCCTGGCTTACCAGTTCGGCCTGGAGTGGGGCGCCGTGCGTTCGCGGTCGTTCCGCTTCGTCGTCATCGACGAGGCGTTCGGGCGCGGGTCTGACGAGTCGGCGCAGTACGGGCTGCGCCTTTTTCAGCAGCTCAACCTCCAGTTGTTGATCGTCACGCCGCTGCAGAAGATCCACATCATCGAGCCCTTCGTGGCGAGCGTGGGCTTCGTGCACAACGAGGGCGGGCGCGACTCGCGGCTGCGTTGCCTGTCGATTGAGGAATACCGGGCGCACAAAGCCGAGGGGACAGCGGCAGGGATGGCGGACGGGACGGCCGAAGCCCCGGGGCGGCCGTAGACGGCGCGGCACCATGAGCTGGACCACGCCCGCCGAATTGCGCGCCCAGGTACAACGCTTGTGGGACCGAGGCGACCTGCTGCGGGCGGCTGTAACGGACGCCGTTTCCTGGCCTCTGCGCCTGAGCTTGAAGACTCCCGGTGCTTCCGACTTGTCCGACCGCTTCGAGGCCGTTCGTGACTGGGTGCGCGCCGTCGCCGATACCCCGCAGGTTCGGATCGAATGGCGGGAGTGGAACCACCGCGTCCAGGGGACGCAGCAGCTCCCTGCGGCCGTCTTGCTCGACACCCTGCAAGACGCCTTGGCCTTCATCGGCAAGGGCCGTCAAGCGCAGCGGTTCGAGGCCGTGTGGCAGCAGACGGCAGCCATGCAGCCGCCATTGCTGGCGTGGCTTGCCCGGCGGCCGATCCAGACGCTCGACCTGGCCGACCGCTGGGAGCGTCTGCTGGACGTGGTCGCATGGCTGCAGGCCCATCCTCGACCGGGCGTGTATTTGCGTCAGGTCGACGTGCCCGGCGTGGACAGCAAGTTCATCGAGGCCCACCGAGGCGTGTTGGCCGAGCTGCTGGATCTGGCTCTGCCACCAGAAGTCGTCGAGACCCATGCGACCGGCGTCGCGCAGTTCACGCGCCGATTCGGCTTCCTGGACAAGCCCGTCCGGATTCGGTTTCGCCTGCTCGACCCGGCCTTGCCCAGCCTGCCGGGCTGCGAAGGCTTGCCCGACATCACCCTGGACTCTGCGAGCTTCGCGGCGCTGGTGCTACCCGTCCAGCGCGTCTTCATCACCGAGAACGAGACCAACTTCCTTGCCTTCCCGCCAGCGGCGGACGCCATCGCCGTCTTCGGCGCGGGCTACGGTTGGGAGGCGCTGGCGCGCGCCTCGTGGCTGCATCGATGCCAGCTGCACTACTGGGGTGACATCGACACTCACGGATTCGCCATCCTCGACCAGCTGCGCGGCTACTTTCCCGGCGCGGCGTCCTTCCTCATGGACCGGGAGACGCTCCTTGCCCACCGCCTGCACTGGGGTGAGGAGCCCGACCCTGCGCGCCACGACTTGTCGCGCCTGACGACCGAGGAGGCGGCTGTTTATGACGACCTCAGATTTGATCGCCACCAGCCCAGGCTGCGGTTGGAGCAGGAACGCGTGGGCTTTGGACGGGTGAAGGAGCGGCTGCGAGGACTGTCTGAGCGTTGAACGCCAGAGAGATCGCGCCGATGCCATTCGGTGCAACTGGATCTGCCGGGCTGCGGTGTGGACGTTCACGACAGACACTGCGTCGTATGAAAGCCTGCTTTGATGTGTCGAGGCAGATTCAAGCGGGCTTGAATTGGAGCAAGCGATCAGGTCCTCATCGCCCAGAACAACACAGCACCAAATACTGACGTCGTATATACTTCGTTCATACCACTCTCTGCGAGGCCAGTCATGTCCAAAGAAGCCGTGTTCACCATGAAGCTGGAGCCCGAGCTACGCGATGCGTTCATGGCCGAGGCCGAGGCCAGCCACCGCCCGGCGTCGCAGGTGGTGCGGGAATTGATGCGCGAGTTCGTTGAGCGTCAGCGGCAGGCACGCGAGTACGACGCGTTCCTGCGCGCCAAGGTCGATTTGGCGCGCGGGCAGATCGCGTCCGGCCAGGTTGCAAGCAGCGCCGACGTCGAGGCCCGCTTTGCTGCCCGTCGCGCCGAGCTGCGGGCTAAGGCAGGCGGCGCCGACGCATGAGGGTCATGTGGACCCTTGCCGCCGAGCAGGACCGCGCCGACATCGTCGACTACATCGCCCAGGACAACCCGCTCGCTGCCATCCGCATGGATGAGCTCTTCGAGGCAGCGGTCGGCCGACTGGCCGAGCACCCCTTGATGGGACGACCCGGACAAGTCCCGGGTACTCGGGAGTTGATCCCGCACGAGAGCTACCGGCTGGTCTACGAGGTGCAGGCCGACACCGTCTGGATCTTGGCCCTGGTACACACCGCACGCCTGGGGCCACCCACACGGTCCTGATCGGGGTGGCAGTCGAGGGTGTTCTACCCGCGAGCCCGCAGTTGCCTGCAGTTGCCCGCGGCATTGCTCGTAAGCTCACCGGGTGCGTTTTGCGCCCGACAACTGCCCGCCACCACTCTTGCAGGGCGTCTGATTCCAAAGGTCAGACGCCCTTTCTCCTGGCGGGCTCGTCGCCTGCCTCGCGGGCGGGACGGATCGGCAGAGCTGACCGGAAGCCGCTCGAATCGACGCCGCCCGCTTTGCGGGGATCCTGCGTTATTCACAGCTTTTGGCGCTTGGTGCAGAGCCAGTGCACCGCTTGTCCACAGCCTTGTCCCGTGACGGCGCGGGCTGCAGGCGCTAGCATCACCAGGTCTTTCGTCAGCGGCTTCGCATGTCTTCCCTGTTTCCTCCGAGTTACGCCGATCTGGGTGCCGACGCCCCCACCGATCGCCAGATCGCGCAGTTGCGCGTGCCGCCGCATTCCCACGAGGCCGAATCCAGCGTGCTGGGCGGCCTGTTGCTGGACAACGGTGCCTGGGACCGCGTCGGCGACGTGCTGATTGACGCCGATTTCTACCGCTACGAGCACCGGCTGGTGTATGCCGCCATCGGCAAGCTGGTGGCCGAGAGCAAGCCGGCCGACGTGATCACGGTGCACGAGGAATTGCAGCGCCAGGGCAAGGCGGGCGATGTGGGTGGGCTGGCCCACCTGAACGCGCTGGCCCAGTACGTCCCCAGCGCCAGCAACATCCGCCGCTATGCCGAGATCGTGCGCGAGCGCTCGATCCTGCGCCAACTGGTCAGCGCCAGCGACGAGATCGCCACCAGCGCCTTCAACCCCCAGGGCAAGCCGGTGGCCAAGATCCTGGACGACGCCGAGGGCAAGATCTTCAAGATCGGCGAGCAGAGCTCGCGCATGAAGCAGGGCTTCCAGGGCATGGACAGCCTGGTCGTGCAGCTGCTCGACCGCGTGCAGGAGATGGCCGACAACCCGAACGACGTCACCGGCGTGCCCACCGGCTTCGTCGATCTGGACCGCATGACCGCCGGCCTGCAGGCGGGCGACCTGGTGGTGCTGGCGGCGCGCCCGTCGATGGGCAAGACCGCCTTTGCCATCAACATCGCCGAGCATGTGGCGCTGAACGAGGGCCTGCCGGTGGCGGTGTTTTCGATGGAGATGGGCGCGGCGCAGTTGGCGGTGCGTATCGTCGGCTCCATCGGCCGCATCGACCAGGGCCATCTGCGCACCGGCAAACTAATGGATGAGGAATGGCCACGGCTGACCGAAGCCATCGAACGGCTGCGCAACGTCAGCCTGCACATCGACGAGACGCCGGGCCTGACGCCGTCCGAACTGCGCGCCAATGCG
>ERZ781399.368-NODE-368-length-64025-cov-5.238112_pt1 | contig 64025 bp, 54 predicted proteins | sample MGYA00511014_ERZ781399 | MGnify/ENA primary metagenome ERZ781399 (study PRJEB29847, sample SAMN06458254) | wastewater metagenome | isolation source: Wastewater bioreactor | place: South Africa: Cape Town | study: EMG produced TPA metagenomics assembly of the...
GCGAGATCAGAGAACGAGAACTGCAATTGGTTTGCAATCAAGTCCTAGCCGCACATCCCGATGCAAAGACACCATGGCCTGTTCACGTCGCCGAGCCGTTTGTATTGCAGCACTTCCTTATCGGAGAAGACATGTCTATCGCCGGGATTGCGATGCTTGGGTCGCACTGTCTGAAACTGCGACTGACATATTCCGATGATCTGAAGATGCGGGAATTAATGCTCAATACGATTGCTGAATTGGCGAAATTGATCAGTCAGAAATTGCAATCGAGTGTTTCAGGTCAGCTTCGACCGTGACAGACGCCACAATCTTATTGCTGAGAACACCAGATGGATGACTGGTCGGATACTTTCCGCGATAGATATTACGGTTCCGGTTATGTCTACATAGCAGGGTCGCTGTCTCATCGTGTCCTCAAAATCGGCACGACCGTGAACATCCGACAGCAAGAAAGACGGCTCCGCAGAACTGCCTACGGCAGCATCGACGACTGGGTTCTGCTCTATTATGTCTGGGTCGATGAGGGCGGACGGGTCGAACACGATGCCCGCCGTCGCCTAAAGCGATATCGTCAATTGCGCATGTACAATAAAGAAGGCCATCGGCAAAAAGGTCGTGAGATCGTCAATTGTCGATTTGGTATTGCTGTGGAGGCGCTGACTGAGTTTCTAGATGATGCGCAACGCGCGAGCGCCACAACATCCTGGCGGTCGAGTGATTACGAATTCGGCTGGACGCCACCTCCGCCTGATCCGTTGCCCTACGTTCCTCCCGTCGGAATCCCGCCATCAATCCATCTTCTTCGAGATATCGACCAACTCGAACTTTCGGTACGCACCTACAATTGCCTGAATAATGAAGGCATCCGCTACGTCGGCGAGTTCGCGCAAAAGGGAGAAGCCGAACTGCTCCGAACCTCGAACTTCGGACGCAAGTCACTGAATGAATTGAAAGAGATTTTGGCACAGGTCGGGCTACATCTCGGCTTATCCGTCACGGGCTGGCCCCCACCGAACATCGAGCTTCTGTCGCTTCAGGCAGGCAAACTTCTCGAACGCACCGACGAATTGGAGTTGTCTGTCAGATCGGCAAACTGCCTAAAGAACGATGGGATCAACTATGTCGGCGAACTGGTGCAGAAATCCGAAGCCGAGATGCTCAGAACGCCAAATTTCGGGCGGAAGGCGCTCAATGAAATCAAGGAATTGCTCGCCCTGTCAGGCCTGCATCTCGGCATGGACCTTGCTCAGTGGCTCGCAGAGGCATCCTTTTCGATTTCAGAATAGATAATTTTGATTATCTATCGCCGCTTCTTCAGCAAGCCCTTGGCAAGTTCGACGCATTCCTTGAAAGTCGCTTCCGATACGCAGTAGTCCCAAGGCCTGAATTTCTTTCCAAGCGGCCCCAACGGATAAGGCGACTTCAGGAATGGTCGTGCCATGTCGCTCAATATTGTGATCGCTTGATGCTCCAGCGCCATAAGCCATCGGTGTACTTCTTCAGCTTCTGACCGTTCACGAGCGCGTTTATCGAGTGCGCCTTGCAGGAATATCAGGGCTTGGTTCAGGCCATCTACTCCTTCAATCGCGGTCGCCAGCGGCGTCTTCCCATTGAAAGCCGGGTGCGGCGTTTCGATTAAAGATGTCCATTCGGGACCATGCTCTGAAGCGATGGATGCAAGAGTTTTTCCGCGCTCCTCTGCGGCTTTCCTCAATGCTTCGGCCTTCTCCAGTTCCTTGGCCTCGGCTTCCAGCCTTCGTGCCTCCATCTGGCGTTCTTGTTCATGCTCTATCGGCAAACCAAGTGTCTGAAAGACCGATGGGCCGTTCCGGAACATCATCGCCTCAATCTTTCGCAAGGGAACGATCATGTCGTCGAAAACCTCATCGTCGTCTTCGATGACGGCGTCGAATGATTTTCCTCCATTCTGCGGCAACGTCATCCACGATTTGGCGGTCAGATCACCACGCTCACGATCCGGAATACATCCCAGTATCTTTTCGATGCGTTCAGATAGGCTTTTTCTGCGGGACGTCTTGCGTTGATCGATGGCGCGGAGATCAAGAAGCTCATCGAGCAGATTGGTGGAAAGTGAATACGATCGATGCTTCTGGAGAATTCCTCTCTCAACAAGATGGTCGAGATAGGCTTCGACGGCACGGTACGGACTTCGGAACTGGTCATTCTGACCACGCACGGCGTCTTCGAGTTCGGGACGGATGTATTGGAATCCCGCTCGAATCCACTGCTGCTTCTTGAGCCAGTCGAAAAAGGCCTTCAGCCGATAGGGTAAGGGTTGCGCGTCTTCCGGCAGGAAGGTCCGAAGGATCGCAAATTGCCATTCCCGCTCGGTTACAAGAAATCCGCCCGCGCCACCTACGGAGCATCCGATATGAGTCCCCAACCCAATGCGGAAGAATTCTCCATCCTCATCGGGTGGCTCCACCTTGCGGTTTGCCAATTCCTTCAAGCCGACATCGTACCGACGTAGACAGTCTGCAACTTCCTTCTCGAATTTAAGGCGTTGCGCGTCCAGCTTGGATTGATGCCGCGTGTGCATTGCCGTGATTGCGGCATCAATCTTGGGGTGGAAAACCCAATAGCGCCTAGCTTTCTCGAAGACGGCTTCTTCAACCTCGGAGCGCGATGCATTCCTGGGAAGGCGTGACAAGTCGATCTCGACCGTGGCAATGCCTCGATTCTTTAGTTCCGCGCGTTTCAATTCGTCGCACGCGTGGGTGACGTAAATCTCGACAAGCAGGCGGTGTCCGTCACGTTCGACATAAAGATCCGGCACCACGTTCTGGAGATGTCGCGCTTCTTGGATTGCTTTGTCGAATGAGACTGGCCCAGCCTTGTGAAGGATGTCGGCCTCGCCATTGAATTCTGCTCTGACCTCCGGAAGAACGAGGAGCAACTTCGTCGCTACGATCTCCTTTCCAAGCCTATGCAACGCTGTTTCCGGAGCGTTCGAACAAGAAGTGGAGGCCTGATGTCCAAAGTGATGGACGTTATCTTGGCCTTTTCTTGCGGTCAGAGGCGCGTTGCAGGCAGGACAAGTGCATCCACACGCGTCTCCCCGTTCGACCTCGGAGATATGTCGCATCACGGCAAGGGTATCGACGCCGCAGACGAGATTGGCATCCTTGGACGAGTATCTGGGAGGTACGTGCTGGGTCACGGTCGCTCTGCTGTTCTGGATTCCATTGGAGAATCGTCCGATTCCCTTTCGACACAAAGGGGTGACAAGCGCGAGAATGTTCACGTTCTCACCATGAAATTCCACCGATACATACCCTGATCCCCAGGGACCTCCCCAAAGCCGGGTGGGACGATTCAGCGCGCGGAGAAACGTATCCACGACGTCACATTGCCAATTCGAACCGTTTTGCGGGCGCGTTGACGTCCGCAGGAAGCCATCTTTTCGGGCTGGTCAGCGGAACGCGACGCGTTAAAATAGAGCTTTCATCAAAGAGATTCTGCGGGGGCCAATGTATAAACCGGGCGGCACCATCGCCGAGGCGCTGGGGCGTATACAAACAAAGAGCTACGTACTCCCAGCGATTCAACGGGAGTTTGTCTGGAAGCCAGAACAGATCGAACGACTGTTTGACAGCCTTATGCAGGGCTATCCGTTCGGGACCTTCTTATTCTGGAAGGTCGAGGCCCCGACCGGTGGAAAATTCAAATTCTATGATTTTGTCCTGAACTACCATCAACGTGATGCCGCCCACTGTCCGGAAATCGGGATACTTCAACACCAGAGCGTAACTGCCGTCTTGGACGGGCAGCAGCGCCTGACTGCCTTGAACATCGGTCTCAGAGGCGCGATGGCGATCAAGCAGCCAAATAAATGGTGGACGAACCCCGACGCTTTTCCCATCCGGACGCTACATCTGGATTTGCTGGCTTCGCCCACGCCCGACGAAGACGGGGTGAGGTATCGTTTCAAGTTTTTGGACGATGGACAGGTCGAGCGAGACGAAAAAGCCCACTGGTTCAAGGTGCCTAATATCCTTGGCATGAAAGATGGTCCTGCGATGCTGGCGACACTGATGGAGCGAGGGCTTCAGGGTGACGCTCTGCAGGGAGCTTACGCAATACTCGACCGTCTTCACCGCGTGGTACACTCCCACAACCTCATCAATTACTATGAGGAAGAAGCACAGGATCTCGAGCGAGTACTCAATATTTTCATTCGGTTGAATTCGGGTGGAACGATCCTGTCCTATTCGGACCTGCTTCTGAGTATCGCCGTCGCACAATGGACGCATGTCGATGCGCGTGCCGAAATCCATAAGCTGGTCGATGATCTGAACCGTATCGGAACAGGGTTCGTACTCAGTCAGGATTTCGTTTTGAAGGCTGGCCTCATGCTGGCTGATATTGCGTCCGTCGGATTCAAGGTCGAGAATTTCACAACCGCCAACATGCTGGCTTTGGAATCGAACTGGCCTTCCATTCGGTCGGCTCTGGTCCGAACCGTCGAACTCGCCTCCAGCTTCGGTTTAAACGGGCAGACCTTGAAGGCGGACAGCGCGCTATTGCCGATTGCTTATTATCTCTACAAGCGCAACGCGCCCGCCAACTACGTGACTCACAGCCAATTCGCGAATGATCGCGAGGCGATCAAGGATTGGTTGGTCAAGTCCATCGTCAAGGCTTCTGGCATTTGGGGAAGTGGTCTCGATACGCTCTTAACGGCGCTTCGCGAGGTATTGCAGGCGGCCCCGGGAGAAGCATTTCCTGTCGAACAGTTGCGGCAAGCCATGAGCCAGCGTGGCAAGTCTCTGACGTTCGAACCTGCCGAGATCGAAGATCTTTTGCATCTCGAGTACGGCGACAAGAGAACATTTCCGCTGCTGTCTCTCCTTTTCCCGTTTGTTGACCTCCGTAACCAGTTTCACGTCGATCATGTCTACCCGATTTCAAGGTTCACTCCAGCGCGCCTACAGAAGCAGGGATTCAGCGCTGCGGAGGCCGAAGTCATGGCCCAGCACGCAAACACGTTGCCGAACCTTCAATTGCTTGAAGGTGCCATTAACAACGAGAAAAAGGCAGCGCTACCGACAGCTTGGCTATCGACGCATTTGCCTGATGCAACATCTCAGGTCCATTATCGCACCAAGCATGAACTGGGCGACCTGCCTGCTGATCTTGAGGGGTTCGAAGCCTTCTATGCCGCTCGGCGAGATCGACTCCGGAAGAAGCTGGTGGATCTGCTTGGAGGTTCAGTACCCATGTTGGTCGCGGCCAAATAGCGGTTTCATCTCGTCATTGCCGAGGTGAAACCGCGTTGCACGATTGCGCCGGCGAAGTTGCGCCGGCGGCCCGATCGTCGCACCCTTATAGGAAAAGGGTGCGCATATGAACTCGAAGGCGATCTTGCTGGCGACGGCCGTTTTCTCCATCGCCCTGTCGGCATCGGCCCTGGCTGACAGCTATTATTTCCGCAGCAAGGGCAGCCCTGTTTCGGATGTTTCCGGGAATCCCGACAACGGCGGCGAAGACACATCGCCCGAGACTCCGGCGTCCGCATCCTTCGGTTTCGTGGCCGACAAATACCGTGCAGGAACGACGATCTCTGGAACGCTGGATTCGACGCTGACAACTCCCTCGTGGTCGTTCACGCAGACGCCCGCAGAGCCATCTATCGGGTTCGCGACCGTCGAAGGCGGCGTCACCGCGACCGCGCCAACCGTGGAAGACCCGATCACCTTTCAGGTGACCGCCACGGCGAGCGAGGGGGTCAAAACGGTGACGGCCGGATCTGCGTCCGTTACGGTTCACCCCATCCTTGCGATCACTGGCGGTCCTGCCGGAGAGATCAAGGGAACGGTCAACACGGCGCTGGATGCGCAGCCAGCTTACGTTTTAAAGGGGCTTGTCGACACGGCTACTTATACGCTGATGCAATCGTCGGCACCGATGACGGACTTCGGCACGCAATGCCCGGGCCTGTCGTTCTCGGCAACGGACGGCAAGATCTCCGGAACGCCGACCGATGTGTGTTCGCTCGAGAACCTCACCGTCAAGGTCAAGGATGACTTCGACGAAACCGAAGCGACAAGCGGCGTGTTTTCTCTGAAAAACACGTTGCCGCCTTCGAACGTGATGGCGTGGGGATACAACAGCAGCGGCCAACTTGGCGATGGAACCAAGATCGACAGAAGTACATCTGCCCCTGTTCTCGGCGGAAAGACCTACAAGCAGGTTGCCGCAGGGATTTATCATGCCTGCGGTCTTGCAATTGACGGGACCGTCGATTGCTGGGGATTTAACGGCTACGGCCAACTCGGCATTGGGACCACTGAAAATAAATTGCTTCCGGTTAAAGTGCAGGGGCTGAGTGGAGTTACCTCGATCGCGGCAGGTTCCTATCACACCTGCGCTATTGTCTCCGGTGGGGCGAAGTGTTGGGGATACAATGGCAACGGCCAACTCGGGGACGGTAGCACGACGAACAGGACGTCTCCGGTCCAGGTCTCTGGGCTAACCAGTGGTGTCACCAAGATCGCGACAGGCGACAGCCACACCTGCGCCATCGTCTCCGGCGGAGCCGTGAAGTGCTGGGGAAGCAACAGCGGTGGTCAACTCGGTGATGGTAGCACGACGAATAGGACAGCACCGGTTCAGGTCTCCGGGCTAACCAGCGGTGTCACCTCAATTACCGCCGGTACCTATCACACCTGCGCTATTGTCTCCGGTGGAGCGAAGTGCTGGGGAAGCAACAACAGCGGCCAACTCGGCAACACGGCCGTGACGTGGACGACATCTCCGGTTTCTGCTGGGCTGACCAGTGGAGTTACCGCTATCGCAGCAGGCGACAACCATACCTGCGCTATTGTCTCCGGTGGAGCGAAGTGCTGGGGAAGCAACAACAGCGGCCAACTCGGCGACACTACGACGACGAACAGATCAACGCCTGTTCAGGTCGTTGGTCTGACCAGCGGTGTCTCTGGAATCGCGTCAGGTGCCAACAGTACTTACGCTTGGTAGACGCGATGACGCACGAATACCTTACCATCTGGGAAGTTTATCGGAGGAGCGTCTGCTTCCTGATAGACACGAAGGGATTGACGGACGCTCAATCGTTCCCTATACGTTCTCGCCATGAAATTCCACCGCTGCATACACTGATCCCCAAGAACCGCCTAATCCGGGCGGGATGATTCAGCATGCGGTGAAGATATTCCAACCATCCATTGCCAATTCGAGCCGTGTTGAGAGCGTTTTGACGCTCTACGGCTGCGCACGCCGTCGTCCTGCCCGATGTCTGCACCCGTTGCGGTGCGCTTTCCAAGCATCGGTATTTTCAATGCCAAGTTTGTCTTTCCATTCCCCGGACGCCCGTTCCAGTCTGCTGAAAATCTTCAAGGCGAACGCCACGAAGTTCCTCGCGCATTGCTGTTTGGCACGCGCGCTTCGCCATGAGCCTTATGTGCGTCTGGGCCTGCCTGCGATCGTCGTGGTCGTCATTGCGGACGGCATGGCGCCATCTGACATCGGTGATGCCGCGGAACGGGTCTCGCGCGGGAACACCTATGAAGTTTTGAACCTCGCGGGCAAGCGCCGTCCGGGTTCGCAACCGATCCTCGGAGAAGCTGACGTAATTTCGGTTCTTCGAAAGTCGCGCTTGCTGATCATCGTTTCCAGCATTGACGCCACGCCGGACGCATTGATCGCCGCCGCCGACGCCGTCGTCACGATGGAAGGACCGACACGACGTCATGTCGAAGCATCTTGCCGCCTGACGCTGGGCCAGGTGCCGGATTCCGCATCGCTCGATTTGCTGATGCAGGCTCCGGCCTCGATGATCGGTGCGGCCATTCGTCGGGGACGATCCCTTCGTCAGGTGCTGGAGCGGTTGGAACGCCTGAAGGCCGCGCAACCCAAATCCGACACATCCAGAGGCGACGACACCGTGCCGTTGCTGGATGACATGCACGGTCTTGGCGAAGCTGGCAGTTGGGGACAGGACCTGGCCGTGGACCTGAAAGCGTGGGCCAATGGCACGTTGCCATGGAGCGACGTCGATCGCGGAGTACTGCTTCATGGCGTTCCCGGAACGGGCAAGACCACCTACGCGAAGGCTTTGGCGAAGACCTGCGGCGTACCGTTGGTCCTCGGCAGCATCGCGCGGTGGCAAGCTCGAGGACATCTCGGGGACATGCTCAAAGCCATGCGCTCCGCCTTCGATGAAGCGAAAAGCAAAGCGCCGAGTATCCTGTTTCTGGACGAAATCGACGCGGTCGGTGATCGCGAACGTTTCGATGGCGATTATGCTCAATACTCGACCGAGGTCGTCGCCGCGCTGCTGGAATGCATCGATGGCGCCGAGTCTCGGGAAGGCGTCGTGGTCATCGGTGCCTGCAACCACCCCGGTCGCCTCGACAAGGCGCTGACCCGATCCGGACGGCTCGACCGCACCATCGAGATTCCATTGCCGGATGCGTCGGCCCGTGAGGGCATCTTGCGATGGCATCTGCGCGGGGCACTGGCCGATGTCGGAGTGTCCGAGGTCATCGAGCGGACCAACGGCACCAGCGGCGCCGATCTGGAACGTCTTGCCCGCGAGGCCCGCCGACGCGCCCGGCAGGAACGCCGGGAGATGGTCATTGAGGATGTCTTGGCATCGCTTCCAGAAATGATCGACATTCCCGAGGACTCGCGCTGGCGGGCGGCCATCCACGAGGCTGGCCATGCCGCCGTTATCACGGAAATCGGCTTCGACATGGTTCTGGTTGCGGCCATCGCGACCCAAATTGAGCGGGGTAAAACCAGCATCGCAGGCGGTGTCCGCGCAATGCCGATCACGACCTACGACTGCACCCACGAAACCTACCTGGCCGACATTGCCGTCCTCCTTGGAGGCATTGCCGCCGAAGAAATCTTTCTGGGGTGTCGTTCCGACGGCGCCGGGGGTGGTCCCGGGACCGATCTCTATCTGGCGACGATCAAGGCCGTCCTCATGGAGGCCAGCGTCGGTCTTGGCGGGAGATTAACCTACCTGTCGTCGCGTAGTGATGCGGACTTGCTGGCCAGCCTTCGGACCAACGGTGATTTGCGGATGCGCGTCGAGGCCATTCTCGCCAAACAACTCGACGTCGCGCGGCGGATCATCGGATCGCAGCACGAGGCGGTTGAATACCTTGCCGAGCAATTGATGGAGCGGCCGCTCTCCGGAGACGAGGTTCGGGAAATCCTTCTTCGTCAGCCCAGACTCCGCCTGATTGCTGAAACTGCGACTAAAATTGACGAAGCTTCGTAAGCATCACGCTTACGTTGAATCCTTCGCAGTCTGGATCTGACCGGGCATCCCGGATAAGAGGCCGCCATGACCTATCGTTCTCACATAGCCATAGATTTGCGTGGCGAGCGGACAGACCGCCGTTTTCATGCACGCGTCCCGGCTATGCTTGGGGCCGTCTGATCCGGAAACGCTCGTTCGCCACGCAAATTACTGCGGTGTGTGCAAGAACGAGGTATTCAATGGTTTCCCATCATCATTATCAAGGTGCTGCTCTGACGACTTCGGTCGGGGGCTGGTCCATACGCTGACCATCTGGCTTCCCCTCGGGGGAGGTGCTGATGGGACAGCATTTCCTCCTTTCCAAGGACGCGCGCGATCTGCCGCTCCAGAAGGTCATGCGAATGACCGAACCCGGCGCGTATCGCTTGTTCAAGCGTGCGCGTTGGCCCCTGACCAACGGCGAACCGGTTTGTCCCGAGTGCGGCAACGTACGGTGCTATGAGTTGGCACGCGGCCGTCGCTTCAAGTGTTCCTTCAAGGAATGCAAGAAGGAGTTCACGGTCACGAGCGGAACGCTCTTCGCCAGCCGGAAGCTCATGTTCAGGCAGATTCTTGCGATCATCGCCATGTCGGCAAACGGCGCGAAGGGCAAGGCTGCACTGCAGGTCGCACGCGAGCTGGGAGTCCAAAATAAAACGGCTTGGTTGAACCTGATGAAGTTGCGAGAGGCTCTGGCAGCCCGTCGCGGAAACATGCTGCTCGACGGTGAAGTCGAGATCGACGGCATGTATTTGTTAGGATTTGTTCGTCAGGAAAACCGCAAGGAAGATCGTGTGGATCGACGTACGATCGAGACACCGCAACGCGTCGTCGTTATGGCCGTGCGTGAGCGCGGATGGCGCGGGCAAACGGTGACGCGCGTAACACAGTCCGAGAACGCCAACTGCGCCTGGGATCTGGTTAAGTCTCATGTGAGCCGCGAAGCTCACGTCTATGCCGACGAACATCTGGCCTATGACGAACTTTGCGGCCTGAATCCGCTCACGCGTGTGAACCACTCCAAGGCGTTCTCGCATGGTGAAGGCGTATCGACCAACATCATCGAGAGCTTCTTCTCGCGTGTCCGGCGATCGTACCGCGGAATCCATCACCGATTTTCGGTCAAGTATCTCGACTGGTACGCAGCAGAGCTTGCGTGGCGCGAAGACCTTCGTCGCAAAGGCAATCGGCGACTTACGATGGAGATGCTCGTGCGCTCTCTAATGCACCCGACGTCCCGGAATCTCTGCGGCTACTTCCAAGGCAACAAGCCGAAAGATTTCGATTTCGTCTGGCGGGGTTAGGCGGCAATCCGCCAAAGAGAGGCTCGTCCATCTCCCTTGATCTGCTCGACCCGGTTGTTTCTCGCGAGATTGGACAATTGGATCGAAACCCGGCCAGAGATATCGGAGATGCGCGGGTCGTCCTCCGCGACACCTTTTTGCAAAGCGACGCGGGTTGCACATTCATGCGATGAAATCGGCGTTTGCGCCAGTCGCAGCGTGTTGAGAATGCGCGCGTTGAGATTGTCGCCTACGAACAATCCGTCGAGAAAGTTGCCGCGTTTCCCGTTCTGACGAGGTTTTTTCTTCGCCGGCAGATGATCCGGCTCGTAAGTCTGAATAACAGTGTCGAACGCCGCGATCTGATCGTCGATTTCGGCCATTTGATCGGCCAGTGCCTGGCGGTCAGCTCTCAAATCATCCTGCTTGCGGCGTAGTTCGCGAACAACGTCCATCAAAAACCCCAAATATAGATGGGGTTATTATGTCAGGCGATGAGATCGCAGTCTGGTGGCGTTTGCTACCTAATTGCGGAAAAATTGCCAGCGTCAGTCCCGGTCAAGCCGCGTCCGATTTGACCTCGTGGGAATGAATCACATTTGCGGATGGCGAATCCGTGACAAAGCGCAAGATCGATATTGCAGACGCGATTTGCTGGAGGCAAGTTTCGCCGAAAGAACAAGACCTCCAGCGCAAGCCTTATCCGGCCGGACCGATCGTCTCGGTGATATGCTGATCGCTCGCTTCAAGGGCTTTTAGGTAGAGCAGCGGGAGCCTGCGCGGTAGTCATCGCTGTGATTTAGACGTCGATACGATGTGACTTTCTCGGCATCTATGGCTCTTCGGTCCTCTCAACTCGCTCAACCGCATCAATTATGTGTCGACGCATTAGTTCCGACGCAGCGTCGGCGTCACCGCGGATCATGCTCTCAAGAATTCTTCCGTGTTCCTGCCAGACGCTTATTGACATTCCCGGATGACGAAGGACTTCGCCCATAGCGCGCCGCAAATGGCGCCAATGCAATCGCATTGTTTCAGAAATAAGCGGATTGCCGGATAGCTCGTAAATAAAAGAATGGAAATCGATGTCAGCTTGAAGGGTCGCTCTGCTATCTCCAGCGACAACTAAATTGCGCCCGTGCTCCACTAAAGACCGACCGCGGACGATTGCTTGTTTCGTTATGTGGGGCGTTGCAAGTCGTACTGCGAGAGGTTCGACCGCAGATCTAAATTGATAGATTGCTCTAAAAAAATCGGGCTCAACCGACGTTACGACCACGCCACGACGTCCCTGAGCTACGAAGCCCTGCGCCTTTAAGACGGCAAGGGCATGCGTCACCGGCTGACGCGAAACGTTCAATCGTGCGGCAATGTCCTCCTGGGTCAATCGTTCGCCAGCCTTGAAGGTGCCATCGCACAAGGCATCCAGAATGACTTCATAGGCTTGGTCGACCAAGCTCCGCGGTGTTTCTAAAGACTCCACGCCATCCTCTTCTGATTCCGCACTGCAATATGTATCGCGCTTGACACCAGCGCAAGCCTGAGTCAGTCAGAGTTCTGAATTCAGAGTTCTGAACACGATATGCGGAGTACAAAACCCAGAACTCAAACCCAAAACGGATTGATAATGAGGGGGAAACTGTGTCGCAACCTATTCGTGTGCTTTTGGCGAAGGTCGGCCTTGATGGTCACGACCGCGGTGTGAAGGTCGTAGCTCGTACGCTTCGCGACGCTGGAATGGATGTCATTTACTCGGGGTTGCATCGTACGCCCGAGGAGGTCGTCAACGCCGCCATTCAGGAAGACGTTGATGTCTTGGGCGTTAGCTTGCTTTCCGGCGTGCAGCTCACCGTCTTCCCGAAAATTTTTGCGCTTCTGAGCAGCAAGGGCGCGACAGACATGATTGTCGTCGCGGGTGGTGTGATGCCCGACGAAGACGTTGTCGAGCTCAAAAAGATGGGTGTCGCTGAGGTTCTTCTCCAGGATACCCCCCCGGAAGCCATTGTCGCTACGCTCAATCGCCTCGTTTCCGAACGCGGCGAGCGCTGACTGGAGCTACGGACATGGAGTATTGGTCATTCCCCGCGGCGTACGATGCATCGTATCTACCGCCTTCAGATAGCCGCTACTGGTTTCCAAAACGGGAAACGATGCCGGCAGCGGAGCGCGAGAAGGCGATCCTTGAGCGGATTCAATTGGTTTGCCGTTACGCCTACGCGAATTCAGCATTCTATCGTCGCAAATGGGATGAGGCAGGATTCCATCCTGAGCATCTGCGCTCCCTTGAGGACTTTGAAGATAAAGTCCCAGTCGTCTCCAAAAAAGACCTTCGTGATTCGCAGGCACTCGCACCGCCTTTCGGTGACTACCTCTGCGTACCTGATAGCGAGATCTTCCATATCCATGGGACCAGTGGAACGACGGGGCGGCCGACAGCATTCGCAATCGGTCGCAACGACTGGTCGACAATCGCAAATGCTCACGCTCGGATTATGTGGGCGATGGGAATGCGTCCGGGAGATATGATCTGCATCGCCGCAATCCTTAGCCTCTATATGGGAAGCTGGGGTGCATTGGCGGGAGCTGAACGTCTCGGCGCGAAGGCATTTCCGTTTGGTGCCGGAGCGCCCGGTATGACGGCGCGTTGCGCTCAATGGCTCGATTCCATGAAGCCTGCCGGGTTCTATGGCACGCCAACTTACGCGCTTCATCTCGCGCAGACCGCGACTGACGAGGGTCTCAATCCCAGAGACTTTGGCCTGAAATACATGTTCTTTTCAGGTGAGCCGGGCGCGTCGATCCCGGGCGTGCGCGATCGTATCGCTGATCTTTACGGTGCAAAGGTGTTTGACTCGGGCTCCATGGCTGAAATGTCGCCGTGGATGAACGTGGCGGGATCTGCCGAAACGGAAGGAATGTTGTGCTGGCAGGACGTCGTTTATACGGAAGTTTGTGATCCAAACACGATGCGTCGCGTCCCTTACGGGAAACGCGGTACGCCCGTATATACGCACCTCGAGCGTACATCGCAGCCCATGATCCGACTCGCGTCCGGAGATCTGACTCTCTGGACCGACGATCCTAATCCGTGTGGTCGAACATATCCACGACTGCCGCAAGGAATTTTCGGTCGGATTGATGACATGTTCACGATCCGCGGAGAGAACGTCTATCCTAGTGAGATAGACGCTGCGCTCAACGAGATGCCCAGCTATGGCGGCGAGCATCAAATCATCATTACGAGAGACGCTGCGATGGACGAGTTGCTCCTGCGCGTCGAATGCAATGAGAGCTCAGCGCTTAACGGTGGTGCTGATCAGTTCAGAGATGAGGTGAGCCGTCGCATACAAAAACTTTTGGGGCTGCGCACAAAAGCGGAGATCGTTCCAAAGGGCACCTTGCCACGCACCGATTTTAAAGCTCGTCGAGTTATCGACGATCGTGCTGTGTTCCGGGATATGAACAATCAGCTCAAGATCGGAGGCGCGTCATGACGCGTTATGTGCCTTCGATAGAGTTGGTCGACCGAATTGCGGCCGGCGAAATCGCCGCAATTGGGCGACTTATGTCGCGCGCGGAGTCTGGCTCGACCGAAGCACGTGAGGCTCTGTCTCAGATCTATAAAAGGGCAGGCCGCTCGCATGTGATCGGTATCACTGGAGTTCCGGGTAGCGGAAAGTCCACGCTTGTCGCAGCGTTAACGGCGCGGCTCCGAGAGAGTGGTTTAACTGTTGGCATCGTCGCGATCGATCCGTCCAGCCCATACTCCGGGGGCTCCATCCTCGGTGATCGGGTGAGGATGTCCGACCTGGCGAATGACGACGGTATATATATCCGGAGTATGGCGACGCGCGGCGCTGTCGGCGGCATGGCTCGCGCGACACTCGATACGGTCGATATCCTCGATGTAGCGGGCTTCGATACAATCATTATCGAGACTGTCGGCGTCGGGCAGGATGAGGTCGAGATCGTTAAGGCGTCAAATACGACCGTTGTCGTATCGGCGCCGGGACTTGGTGATGAGATCCAGGCGATCAAGGCCGGCATGCTGGAAATCGCCGATATTCATGTCGTGTCAAAGTGCGATCGAAGTGACGCAAACAAGACGTTAGTTGACATCAAGCAGATGTTGACCTTGGGCGTCGGATTGGCGGCCGCATCGGATTGGAAGACCCGCGTCGTCGGCGTCAGTTCGTACACCGGCGAAGGCTTTGGTGACCTCATTAAGGCACTGCAAGACCATCGCCGCGTCGCTTTTGACGGCGAAGGCGGTGTTCGTCGTCGCGCGTCGATCGCCAACTTCCGCCTTCAAAAGACGGCTGAGACGATCCTGATGGAGCGCTTTGCGCGCGAGTCAGCGCAGTTCAGGCCGTCCATCGCCGATCGCCTGCAGCGTCGTGAATCCGACCCATACACTTCTGCGACCGAACTCGTCGCCGTTTCGATTAGATAGGAATCAAATATGACCAAGTCGTCTGGCTATCAACCACTGTCTCAGAAGGCGATTGATCAACTTCGCGCAGAAGAGAAATCATGGGAAGAAAACGAGGTTGCGACCTTCCTTGGCAAGCAGAAAGAACGCAAAAGCGAATTTTTTACGCTTGGTGATTTCCCGGTCAAGCGCACTTATACGGCTGCGGACCTTGAGAGGACGCCGATCGAGGATATCGGATTGCCTGGGCGTTATCCGTTCACCCGTGGTCCTTATCCAACGATGTATCGATCGCGGAACTGGACGATGCGTCAGATCGCCGGTTTTGGCACGGGCGAGGATACCAACGTCCGCTTCAAGTACCTGATCGCACAGGGCCAGACCGGCATTTCAACTGACTTCGATATGCCGACGTTGATGGGGTACGATTCTGACCATCCCATGAGCGAGGGTGAGGTTGGCCGCGAGGGCGTTGCCATCGATACGCTTGCCGATATGGAGGCGCTGTTTGCCGACATCGACCTCGAAAAGATTTCGGTTTCGATGACAATTAATCCGTCCGCCTGGATTCTCCTGGCGATGTACATCGTACTGGCGGAGAAACGAGGTTACGACCTCAACAAACTTTCGGGTACGGTTCAAGCCGATATTCTCAAAGAATATATGGCACAGAAAGAATACATTTTTCCAGTTGAGCCGTCGGTTCGCATCGTTCGCGACATTATCACTTACAGTGCCAAGAACATGAAGCGGTATAACCCGATTAATATATCGGGGTACCATATCTCAGAAGCAGGCTCGTCGCCCCTTCATGAAGCGGCCTTTACCCTTGCGAACCTTATCGTTTATGTCGAAGAGGTTCTCAAAACGGGAATGAAGATTGATGACTTTGCGCCTCGCTTGGCGTTCTTCTTCGTTTGCCAGGCTGATTTCTTCGAAGAGGTTGCCAAGTTTCGTGCCCTTCGGCGCTGTTACGCGAAGATCATGAAGGAGCGATTTGGCGCGAAAAATCCTGAGTCAATGCGCCTTCGATTCCACTGCCAGACTGCGGCTGCGTCGCTGACCAAGCCGCAGTACATGGTCAACGTCATTCGAACCTCGATGCAGGCGTTGGCTGCCGTGCTCGGTGGGTGTCAATCGCTTCATACGAATGGATACGACGAAGCGTTCGCGATTCCGACCGAAGACGCTATGCGTATGGCGCTCCGTACGCAGCAGGTAATCGCCGAGGAAACAAATGTTACTCAGGTCACTGACCCACTCGGCGGCTCCTACTACGTTGAATCGCTGACGACAGAATACGAGCGGCGAATTTTCGAGATCCTCGAGGATGTCGAGAGCCGCGGAGGTACGCTTAAGCTGATTGCGGATGGTTGGTTCCAGCGGCATATCGCCGACTTTGCGTACGAAACTGCTTTGCGGAAACAGTCGGGTGAAAAGCCGGTTATTGGCGTTAACTGCTTTGTCGACGGTACGCCTGATCCTGCAATTCACACTCACCCCTATGATCAGACGACCGCCGACCGCCAAGTCAAGCGCACGCAGAGCGTGCGACGAAACCGTGATCCGGTCCGGTTCGAATTGCTCATGAAACAACTTGTCGACGTCGCGCGCGATCCCTCCCAGAACATTATGCCGATCACGATCGAACTGGTGCGATCGGGGGCGACGATGGGGGACATTGCTGAGGAACTGAAGAAGGTATGGAGGACGTATCGATAGACACCTGTTTTCTGATTGATCATGCAGCGATCGCGCAAAGACGTGAAGGGACTCAGGCGCGCAGTGCGGGACGGCGATACCGAGGCGTTGAAATCTTTGCTGGCTCATAGCCTGTCAGTCGGCCATAGGCGCCTCGGCTTATGTCGCTATTTTACGGCACGAGCGTTGGGCGTTGAAGGTCTTGAGCCGCTTAGTCGCGCCGCGTTGCAGGTTGCGCGACATCTGCATCCGTCAGAAGTCTTTCGCATTGCTAGTGAGGCGACTTGCCGCGCTCTCTTAGACAGAAAGCCCACCGATATGCTCCAAGAAAAAGGGTCGTTGCCTCCTTACATTCTCCCTTATGAGGGTATTTCCCCGGCTCTTAGGACGAACCCACGTTACGCTGGACCCGGTTCAAGTGTGCTCGGGAAGGTGACGCTGGGATCGCATGCGACGCTTGCGCCGCTATCAGTCATCCGAGCTGACGGTCATTTTGTCGATATTGGAGATGATTTCTTTCTCGGGGAGCGGGCGACTGTTCATATCGCGCACGAGGTTTATCCGACGCGGATCGGTAATCGCGTTCGCGTGGGAAGGAACGCTGTCGTTCACGCCTGCACGGTCGGGGATGACTGTATAATTGAAGATAACGTCACTATTTTGGATGGCTCTGAGGTTGAGAATAACGTCCTGATCGAGGCAGGCTCAACAGTTTATCCGCGTTCGAAACTGCTTTCCGGTTATGTCTATGGTGGAAATCCGGCCGTTATTATTCGACAGCAGTCCCAAGCGGAAGCCAATGAGCGCGCGGCAAAAATTGAACGCGATATCGTTGCGGCACTATTTAGCGCTATCCCAAACCGAGCTGGCCGCAGTGCGTCCAACTTTGTTGCATCTACCGCTTCTATAACAGGGCATGTCGATCTACGCGATCAAGCAAGCGTTTTCTTTTCTTGTGAGCTTAATGCCGGCCATGGATCGATCGTCGTCCGCAACAATACAAATATTCAGGACAACACGACGATTGTCGCACGTCGTGATGGCGTCATCATCGGGCAGGACACAACTATTGGGCACAATGTGACCATTGAGGACTCCCGTATCGGAAGTCGATGTCTCATTGGAATTGGCAGTCTAATTAGCGCGAACGTCCATATTGATGATGATGTGTTACTCGCTGCGGGTTCGACGACATTCGCCGGGCAGCGCCTGGATGCCGGGTGGCTGTATGCCGGCCGCCCCGCGAAGCCAATCTCGAAGCTTGATGACCAGCGACGAGCAATGATGCAATCGATCGTCACAACATACTGTGCTTATGCGCGCGAGTATCGGTCCTTGCAACAGGAGAGGGTTTAGACATGGGTCACCGGCTCTCACGTATCGTCACTCGTACGGGCGACAAGGGACAAACAAGTCTCGGCAATGGGCTCAGGGTCGAAAAGAATAATCCTACCATCGAGAATCCCGGTTCGATTGATGAATTGAATAGCTGGATCGGTGCGGTTCTGTCCTTCGCGCAATCGCCGGAAGTCAAAGGCGCATTCATTCATGTGCAGCACGACCTGTTTGACTTGGGCGCACAGCTCAGCGTACCCGGCACGCCGCTTCTTTCTGAGTCTCACGTCTCGCGACTTGATGAGACGATCCAGAAACTGAACGCTGACTTGAGTATGCTCAAAGAGTTCATCTTGCCTGGCGGTTCACCTTCCGCGGCTTTCGCTCATGTCGCGCGGACTGTTTGTCGTCGAGCGGAGCGCGGCTTGTTCACACTGAGTGAATTGGACCGCGGGGGCGAGGGACTTCAACAGGTGCATGGCAACTCGTTCGAATGCGGCCTTAGCTATCTCAACCGCCTTTCAGATCTGCTCTTTGTCGTTTCACGCATCGAGAACCGCACGAACGGAGTGCCCGACGTGATGTGGGAGCGAGGAAAGAGCCTCGGCAGCTCTAATCAGCAGAAATGACCATGGGCGCAGAGATAGCTAGCGGATTTCAGTCTATCGGAATCATTGGCGCGGGCCAAATGGGATCGGGCATTGCGCAAGTCTGTGCTGCCGCTGGGTTGAGGGTCTACCTCAACGATGTTTCGGATGAAAAGATCAACAGCGGAATCGGTCGCATCACGAAGTCCTTACAGAAGCGTCGCGATGCGGGAAAAATAACCGACGAACAAGTTGACAAGCTGTTGTCGGCAATAGTTTCCACGCCGAAACTTCGTGCATTCGAACAATGTGATCTGGTGATTGAGGCTGCTACCGAGGACGAAGCGACAAAGAGAAAGATATTCGGTGGGGTTTATCCGTTTCTGAATCCGACAACAGTGTTGGCTACCAATACATCGTCAATTTCAATCACCCGTCTTGCGACGGCGACGGACCGCCCGCAACGTTTCATCGGCATTCATTTCATGAACCCCGTGCCAACCATGAAGTTGGTTGAGGTTATTCGGGGCCTTGCAACAGACCAAACAACGTATGACGCGACCGCGAAATTTGTTGCTGCGCTCGGCAAACTTATCACCACGTCGGAGGATTACCCAGGATTCATTGTGAATCGGGTGCTGATCCCGATGATCAATGAGGCTGTATACGCCCTTTACGAGGGCGTTGGCTCCATTCAATCCATCGACGATTCGTTGCGCCTGGGCGCCAACCATCCAATGGGCCCGCTTCAATTGGCTGATTTTATCGGACTCGATACCTGCCTTTCGATCATGCAGGTGCTTCATGAAGGACTTGCCGATTCAAAATATAGACCGTGCCCACTGCTCGTGAAGCATGTGGAAGCCGGCTGGCTCGGCGTGAAAACAGGGAGGGGATTCTACGATTACGCCAGCGGTGCACCCGTGCCGCTGCGCTAAAATAAGGGGAGGCTGAATTGACTAATGTGGCTATCGATCAAGCGACAAAAGAGGAAAGTCGGACAATTGTCTACGCGAAGCTCATCCGGCGTTTAATTCCGTTTCTGCTCCTTTGCTACGTCGTCGCGTATCTGGATCGCGTGAACGTCGGCTTTGCAAAGTTGCAGATGCTTAACGATCTGAAGTTCTCAGAGACGATCTACGGCTTGGGAGCGGGTATCTTCTTCGTAGGATACGTCATCTTTGAGATCCCGAGTAATTTGATTCTCGTTCGGGTTGGTCCCCGGCTCTGGATCGCTCGCATCATGATTACATGGGGCATCATTTCCGCCCTCACGATGTATGTCACATCTCCCGCAACATTCTATATATTGCGGTTCTTGTTGGGAGCGGCAGAAGCCGGTTTCATTCCCGCCATTCTCTACTATTTGACGATCTGGTTTCCCTCCTCGCATCGCGGCAAGGCGTCCGCTTTGTTTCTGGCCGGCATTCCGTTGTCGGGCATGATCGGTGGCCCGCTCTCCGGCTATATCATGAGTGCCATGGATGGCTTGTGGGGACATGCTGGTTGGCAATGGATGTTTCTTCTTGAGGCAATCCCCGCGGTTATTCTTGGCATCGTGTGCTTACTCTTTCTGAATAATACCATCGATGAGGCGAGGTGGCTGAGCGCAGCGGAGAAAGAGCAGATCAAATCGGATGTAGCGCGCGAAGCAAAGGACAAGCCGTTGCACTCCATGCGTGACGGATGGACAAATGGCCGGGTTTGGTTGCTCAGCTTTACATACTTCTTCTTTACAATGGGTCTGTACGGCCTGAGCTTCTGGCTGCCGAGCATTATCAAGGCGACGGGTGTAAAGGATCCGCTCGATGTCGGTCTGCTAACTGCCATTCCCTACGCCGGCGCACTGATCGCCATGTATCTGATTGGGCGCAGCTCAGACCATTTCCAAGAGCGGCGCTGGCATCTTGCGCTTCCGGCAGTTGTTGGTGCCGCCGGGCTTGTGCTCAGTGTTCTATATGCGCAGAACACAACACTCGCGCTTGCCGCTCTTACGGTCGCAGCCGCCGGCGTTCTAACGTGCATTCCGCAATTCTATACGCTGCCGCCAGCCATTCTAAGTGGTCCTGCGGCCGCAATGGGATTGGCGCTGGCAAACTCCGTTGGCAGTGTCGCCGGCTTCATCAGTCCTTATCTCTTGGGTTGGATTAAGGATTTCACCGGGAGTACGAATATCGGCGTCATAGTGCTCGCTGGCGCATTGATTGTCGGTGCGGCGCTGGTCTTCGCGAACCCGTCTCGCGTCGTAAATCGCTGAGGAGAGTAGCAAGATTCCCGCGCTTACGATCCCTCAGCGCTTGGGAATCTTGGTCGCCATCACTGTCCTGATCGCCGGTGCTGCGTTCGTTGTTCATCTCGTCGCTCTCCGCGGCACGCTAAACAACGAACGTAGTGTCGCCCTTCGTAACCAGGTCGCGACGGCGATCTCAATTGTCACTTATCACGAGAAGCAAGCGGCTGGCGGGCCTCGTGCGCGCCTCCGCAGAGGATGTTGGAGCACTTGCTGCGGCGATACGTTTAAACCTCGAAAATTTCTTACCAAGCTTCGTACAGCATAGAACTAGATCGGTTTGTCCGCATGCAAGAATCCATTCCAAGCACCCGTTTTCTCCCGCGTTATCTCGCTACGCTCCGGTGCAGCGAGGGTCTTTTTCGAACTGATTAGCAGTCGGCGATTGGCGATGATGTGGCATCGTGACATTTCGATCTTGACGTTTCTGCTATTGATCGCTTCGGGACACGCGCAGTCAGACACGTTATCGCGTATCGATCAGAGACCGCAGCGAATTGTCTCGCTCAACATTTGTACCGATCAGCTAGTTCTACAGATCGCGGATCCGAAGCGCGTTCTATCTGTAACCTGGCTGGCGAAAGAGCCGTCGGAATCCGATGTCGTCGCGCTTGCCAGAAGTATTCCATCCAATCATGGTCTTGCGGCTGAAGTTATACCGCTTGCGCCCGATCTGGTCGTGGCGGGGACAGTCACGACGCCGATCGCCACCTCAATGCTCAAAAGGGCTGGCATTCCCGTCTTGGAACTGCCGCCGATCAGCAGCATTGAGGACGCGCGTCGTCAGATAAGAGAGATTGCCGGGGCCGTTGGGGAAGTTGAGCGCGGAAATGAACTCATAGGGCGACTTGACCGGCGCCTCGCAGATATATCGGTTTTGCCGGAGCGCAGCCGTCCAACAGCGATCGTCTTTAGCCCAAATGGCTTCACGGCTGGGCCGGGAACGCTCGTGGACGATGTTATACAAAGATCAGGTTTTGCCAATTTGGCAGCAGGGAGATCGTTTGGAGCCTATCATCATGTGCCGCTGGAGGTTCTGCTCAGTGAGCCACCAGATGTGCTCATCATTGAATCGGCTGAAGAGTCCAAGCCGTCTCTCGCCTCGCAGATTCTAGGCCACCGAGCGCTCTTGCGATTGTCGGAGAGAATACGTGTCGTAATTATCCCATCTCGGCTTTGGAGTTGTCCTGGTTTCGGTCTGGCGGAGGCTGCCACGATATTGGACGCTACGGCCAACGAACTTAGGAGAAGCCGTCAGCATGAATAAGGAGTTGCTGCTTGACAGGCAAATTTACGGCACGCAGCAACGCAATTTTGCAGCAGCGCTGGCCGCTGGCGTAATCATCCTCTGTGCCGTTTCAATGGGAATAGGGTATGCCCCACTCGATTTTGGAGTCGCGCTAAACGACGTCATTACCGGGAAGGGGAGTCTCGCGGCTATCGTTCTTCTAGAGCTAAGAATCCCTCGCGCCCTCTTGGGGGCGTTGGTTGGATTTAGCTTGGGAATTGCGGGAGCTGCTATGCAGGGCATGCTGCAAAATCCATTGGCTGAACCAGGTATAACCGGTGTTACCGGTGCAGCGGCGTTTGGCGTAGTCGTCGTATTCTATTTCGGCCTCTCCGAACTCATCCCGCTTGCCCTCCCGTTAGGTGGGGTGATCGGTGCGATTATTGCGACTGTCTTGCTGAAAGTTGCGAGTGGTCGCGGAGCAGACAACACGACCATCGTACTTGCTGGAGTGGCGGTGAGCAGCTTTTCTGGCGCGCTCACAGCCTTAGCGCTCAACTTATCGCCTAATCCATATGCGGCGACTGAGATCGTGTTTTGGCTATTGGGCTCGCTTGCAGATCGGAGCTTGCAATATGTTTGGCTCGTTGCACCGCTGATGGCTCTGGGCTGGGCGTTACTGCTGGCTTCCGGAAAGGGACTCGATGGCCTCTCCCTCGGTGAGGATACCGCGAGAAGCCTCGGCTTCGATGTTGGTCAATTGCGCATGCTGGTCATTCTCGGGACCGCCCTTGCGGTAGGCAGTTCTGTAGCGGCGAGTGGGTCGGTCGGATTTATCGGTTTGGTGGTGCCTCATCTATTGCGACCGTTGGTGGGACATCAGCCGAGTCGCCTTCTCCTGATAAGTGGTTTGGGTGGAGCGTGCTTCACGCTTTTGGCGGATATTCTCGTTCGGCTTCTGCCGATCGTTCCTGAACTGAAACTTGGCGTCGTTACGGCGCTTATAGGGGCACCCTTCTTTCTCAGCCTCATCAGCAAGGCCAGACCGAGGTCTTAACGATGTTGCACGTGAAAGATGTTGCTGTTGACTTGGGTGGGAAGACGCTCCTCAGCGGAATTACATTTAGGGTCGATCGCGGAGAACTCGTTGGTCTGGTCGGACCCAATGGTTCGGGTAAATCGACCCTGTTCCGTATGCTTGCAAATCTACGGGCGCCGAGCGCGGGTGAAATCACGTATGATGGGAAAGCCGCGGCTGATCTCGGTGCCCGCACGCTTTCAAAGTTGGTGTCGTACCTTGAACAAGATGGAACGTCACATTGGCCGCTCAATACGAGAACGCTTGTGGAGCTCGGCCGCTTGCCGCATCGCAGGATGTTCCATTGGCTGAGCGAAGACGACGAAACGGCGGTCGCTCGTGCAATGAAACTCACAGACACAACTGTCTTCGCATCTAAAACAGTTGCGCAGCTTTCAGGGGGTGAGCGCATGCGGATCATGCTGGCTCGGGCGATCTGTGCCGAAGCTCCGCTGTTATTGGCGGACGAACCAATAGCGGCACTTGATCCACGGCACCAGTTGATGGTGATGAGCTTGCTTCGAAGATACGCCAGTCAACAGAATGCTGTTGCTGTTGTTCTCCATGATTTGTCCATGGCTGCCCGATTCTGTCAGAAGCTCATTCTGATTTCCGGCGGAACTATAATTGCGCAGGGACGGAGCGACAAAGTCTTGTCGCCTCGAAATATTCGGGAAGCTTATCGCGTCGAAGTCGTCAGCGGAAAGAAGAACGATATTCCTTTCTATTTACCAGCGTAATGTTTGCCGAGACGATTTTGTCAATCTTCTCCAAATCAGAAGAGAGGTGAGAATGTCGGAAAGATCTTCGATGCAGTTGACCGACAATTGTGGTGCCGAAATTATTGCACGGTTTCTGAAGGAGCGCGGGATCAAGCGAATTTTCTCGCTTTGCGGCGGTCACATCATGCCCATTTGGATGAGCGTGGACCGAGAAAAAATCGAAATCATCGACGTGCGAGATGAGCGCGCGGCCGTACATATGGCGCAGGCGCACGCCGAAGTTACTGGAGAAATTGGTGTCGCGCTGGTTACGGCGGGACCAGGTTTGACGAACGCGATTACGGGAATCGCTAATGCGGACGTTTCTCGAGCTTCAGTTCTTATTCTTTCCGGAACGCCGCCCATCCCCCAGATGGGACGTGGGGCGCTACAGGATCTGGATCACGTCCAACTCGTCCGTCCGATAACGCGGTACGCAAGAACGGTATTCGATCCGGCAATGATCCCCAAATTTTTGGACGATGCGATATCATCAGCACTCGGCGATGGAAGTGAGCCTGGACCGGCGTACCTCGACTTTCCCACGGACGTGCTCCGCGCTCGAGTTCCGTCGGCCATGCAGATGCAAGAGTATTTCAAGCCCCGATCAAGGCGGGTGTTCCAGCCAAGCCGATGCGATGTCGCATCCGCTGTGGATATGCTCTGGGAGGCGAAACGTCCTGTATTTATCAGCGGTCGTGGCGCTCGCGCGGCTGCAAAGGAGCTTCTGGCGCTGCTTGAGCGTCTTGACGCGGTTCATCTTGACACCGGGGAGAGCCGCGGCGTCGTTCCTGATGATCACCCTTCAACGGTAGCGTCAATGCGTGGCGCCGTTATGAGCTCGGCCGACGTTATTGTAACCGTTGGGCGGCGGCTCGATTTCCAATTGGCCTTCGGATCTCCCGCGATATTTAAAGATGCTCGTTTCCTGCGGATCAGTGATTGCGCGCTGGAGATTCGCGATAACCGACGCGGAGACGTAGAATTGTTTGGAACAATCAGCGAAAGCTTGGGTGCTCTCGTTCGGCACGCGGGAGACCGGAAGTCCTCGGTCGATCAAGAATGGATTGGCTTTATCAAAAGCAAACATCGCGAAAAAGCCGACGCCTTTGTGCAAAGAATTGCATCAGCTCCGAACGGTGCCGATGGGGCTATACACCCGAATAGGCTCTTGAGCGAACTTCAGAACCATATTGACCAGCGTTCAATTGTCGCCATTGACGGTGGTGATTTTCTGTCCTTTGCGAGGGTGGCAATTTCAGCGTCGATGGTACTCGATCCGGGTCCTTTCGGCTGCATAGGGGTCGGGGTTCCGTATGGAGTTGCGGCTAGCCTTGCGCGGCCTGATGCCACGGTATTCGTCGTGACTGGAGACGGATCGTTTGGATTTAACGCAATTGAAGTCGATACCGCGGTTCGTCACGGCGCCAAGGTGGTTATCGTGGTTGCCAACAACAGTGCTTGGCAGATCGAAGTCGATGATCAGAGAAAGACGTATGGCAAGATAGTCGGCACCAAATTGCAGAATGTAGATTATGCAGCGATGGCGCGCGCATTTGGAATGTACGCACAACGCGTAACTCGGGTGGAGGAACTGGCGGCCTCATTTGCTCGAGCCCTCGCTAACCGGCCTGCATTGATTGACGTGGTAATTACGACCGATGCAGAATCTTCGGATAGCAAAAGTGGCTTGGCGTGGGTGCCAAATCTTCAGCCCTTGGCAGCATGGGATGACGCGGAATTTGAATGGCGATACCCAACTCGTAGTTGAAATACGACTTCAATTATATTGAGGCTCGGATGATGACCGTGCCACATCTCGATGTCAGTACGCCAAGTGAGGGAGGAGAATGGACCTGCGCCACCTTCGCTATATTGTTGCCCGCGCCCGCAATGGCAGTTTTAGCGCGGCTGCGCATGAGTTTCGCGTCAGGCAGCCGATCGTCAGCAAGCGATGTCTTCTACTCTCTTGCGCTCTGGTCAGAGCGCATCATGGTGGCGCTGCCGAACAGCCACTCCCTCGCGGACAAGCCCGTCATCCATTGGCCCGAGCTGAAGAGCGAACGTTTCCTCATCAGTCATAACGATCCTGGCCCAGAATCGTAACATCCTGCTCCGGCATCTCGCGGCACCGTCGGACCATCCCGAGATCATCACACTCCGTCTCAACCGCGATAATATCTTGAGCGAAGTGGGGAGCGGCGAGGGCATAAGTCTGCAATGCGGGATCTGCGTCTGGCCTGACCGGGCTCGGCGTCGTGTTCCGGTCGCCGCACGACGGCAACGGCGCTACGCGCGTCGGCTATATCGTTTGCTGGAAGCCGGACAACATCAATCCGGTGCTCAATACGCTTCGCAATCCTTTCAAGGACGCCATGTTGATTCGGCCGTGACCTGATCCAGCGCTGTGTCCGGAGCCTTTTAGGGGCGCCGAATATTTCAAGTATTTTTCCGACGGCCAACGACGAGCTGCGGCGCTCTACTGTCGATCGCCTTCACGGCCAGCTCTGCAAGCATCCAGGCGCGCGGGGAACAGCGGCGAACGGAATCGGGCATGTCCTGGGCATGCCTTGGAAGGCTGGAAGGCGCCCGTCCGGGGGACTAGACTTCGCGACCATGCTGGAGCCGCTGGGTTTGAATCTGTGGTTTGCGGATGGCGGAGTCGTCTCGTTCAAGGGCTTCGACTATCCAACACGTATGGTCATCGTCCGTCTTGCCGATGGAGGATTGTGGCTCTGGTCGCCGGTCGAAAGGACGGCGGCAATTGAGCACGAGATTCGCGCGCTGGGGCCAGTCCGGCATATCGTCAGCCCCAACAGCCTGCACTATCTGTTTCTCGGCGAGTGGCAGGCCGCATTCCCGGACGCCGGTGTGTGGGCGACGGCGGCGACGATCGCCAAATGCAGAGACCTCCGTTTTGCCGGGATACTGGACGACGACCCGCCGGCCGAATGGAGAGGTCAGATCGACCAGTTCTATTTCACCAATTCGCCTTTCGTGGACGAACTGATCTTCTTTCACCGCGCCTCCCGCACCGTCATCATCGCCGACCTGTCGCAGACTTTCAGCGAGACATTCCTGAAAACTCATTGGCCCTTGTGGATGCGGCCGATCGCACGGCTTTCGAAAATGGTCGAGGGGTGGGGTTATCCGCCGATCGACTACCGGATCAGTTTCCGCAACCGCGCAAGCGCGCGCCCCAAGATTCGTGCGTTGATCGGAAAGCATCCCGAGCATGTCGTCGTGGCGCATGGCGAGATTGCCAGGACAGGTGGCGCCTCCTTTTTGCGACGGGCCTTTTCATGGCTGCTCCGCGAGCGTGCCGGCGATTTTCCCTGACGCCTCGGCGATATTGCATTGCGGCGAGACTTCCAATAAGATTAGAATGATTCTAAACTATCAGATGTCGTTGGATATCTGACGGTGGCGGCGAAGGTCCGCCCGTGATCGATCACGCATTATTGGAGGGTGTGTTGCCGCGTTTTCTATCGGGCATCTCCGTGGTTCTGACCGCGGCGACCGTGATTGGTCTGGCGCTGGCTTTGGCCGGAACCTGGCTGCTTGATGGCCCGCTCGCATCTCAGCTCGTCCTGAGCGGCACGGTGCTTGTCTATCTCGCCGGGGGTGTGCCGGCCGGATGGCGCGCGCTGCAAGCGCTGTGGCGCGAGCATACCCTTGATATCGACCTCTTGATGGTCGTTGCCGCGATCGCGGCGGCGATCGTCGGCGCCACCGTCGAGGGCGCGGTTCTGCTCACGCTCTTCAGCCTGTCCACCACGCTCGAGGAGCGGGCCATGGGCCGGGCCCGGCGCGCCATCGAGGCGTTGATGTCGCTGCGGCCGGAGACGGCCTTCCGCAAAACACAGGACGGCGCGGTCGAGGAGATACCGGCTGCCGACCTTGGGGTGGGTGATCTGGTGATTCTTCGCCCCGGCTCCCGGGTTCCGGCCGACGGCGTGATCGTCGCGGGCCGCGGATCGCTGGACGAATCCACCATCACCGGTGAATCGATGCCGGTGCGCAGGGAGCCCGGTTCGCAGGTCTTTGAAGCAACGGTCAACCTCGACGGCGTGCTCGAGGTGCGGGTCGCAAAGACTCTGGAGCAGAGCACGGTCGCCCGGATGATTGCGCTCGTCACGGAGGCGCAAGCGGCGAAGGCGCCGTCCGAGCGGTTCAGCGCCTGGTTCGGGCAGCGTTATACGATTGCGGTCCTGTTGGGGTCCGCTGTTGCGCTCGGTGTCTTCCTCTGGCTTGGAAACAACTGGGAGACGGCGCTCTACCGGGCGGCGACCATGCTGGTGGCGGCAAGCCCGTGCGCCATCGTGATTTCCGTGCCGGCCGCGATCCTGTCGGCTCTTTCGGCGGCGGCGCGAGGAGGCGTTCTGTTCAAGGGCGGGGCTGCGCTTGAAACCCTGGCATCGGTGAAGGTTTTTGCGTTCGATAAAACGGGTACGCTGACGGCGGGACGCGCCACCGTGACGGGCATTGTCGCGTTGGACGGAAACCAGAGCGGCTTCCTGTCGACGCTGACCAGTCTTGAGGCCCATTCCGAACACCCTATCGCGGATGCCTTGCGGCGCGAGGCGGCCCAGTGCGACGTGGCTCTTCATGACGTCCGAAATGTGAAGTCGCTGCCCAGCGCCGGCATCATGGGCGAAGACGATCTCGGACCGATCTGGGCGGGAAACCGCCGGATGGTCGAGGCCATGGGCGCGTCAGCCGATCACGATGCGTTGCGTGATCTGCAGAACAGCGCCGAGACCGTGATTTACATGGGGCGCGGGGACAATCTGCTCGGTGCCGTCAGCGTGGCAGACAGACCGCGCGAGACCTCGGCCGCCGCGCTCGCGGCGCTGAGAGCCAGCGGCGTTGCGACGATCCTGATGATGACGGGCGACAGGCGTCCGGTCGCTCTGCGGATCGGGCAGGAACTGGGTTTGCGGACTGACGAGATTCACGCGGAGATGCTGCCGCAGGACAAGGTTGTCATGGTCGCAAAGGCGGCGCAGGGAAGGAAGATTGCGTTTGTCGGCGACGGCGTGAACGACGCCGCGGCGCTGGCGCGCGCCGATGTCGGCATCGCCATGGGCGTGGCGGGCTCCGAAGTGGCGCTTCAGGCCGCCGATGTGGCGTTGCTTTCGGAGGACATGGAGCGGCTGGCGGCCGCGCATCGCCTGTCGAAACGGACCGCCCGGATCATTCGTCAGAACCTGACCTTTGCGATCGGCGCGATGCTCGTTCTTGTGATCGGCGCCGCCATGTTCGAACTGCCTCTTCCACTTGCGGTCGTGGGACACGAGGGAGGAACGGTCCTTGTCGTTCTCAACGGGTTGCGGCTGCTGAGCGATCCGATCCGGGATGTCTCGCGGTCGATGTCGCAGACATTCATGCCATCCCGGCCGGAGGAGGTGGGCGGCGAGCGCGCCGCATACTCTCGGCCCGGCGGATTGGTTTGAGTCCTGCAAGCCTCATTCCTCCGCTGGCAGGGCCCGATGACTTTGATCTAAATCCAGACTTCGACCTTGCGCGGGCCGCAGCACCAGGAACGACCGGCCCGGCTGGCAAAGGAAGAGGAGAGGAGATAGGATCGCCCACGGCACAGAGGGGAAATGCCCAGTGGAGACGCCGCGGCTGCCAGCATTGCGATCTTATCATTCCTGGATCGCGAACGAGACGCTCGAAGACTATTCCCTCCGCTACGCCGCGCAGTCATTTCGACGATGGTCGCCATTCGTCATCAGCAATACCGCGCTGGGGGGCATTTCGTTTCTCGCGCTGGAGGCGATCGGCGGCGCGATCACGTTCAGCTACGGCTTCAGCAATGCCGCTCTGGCGATCCTGGTCGGATCGATTTTCATTTTCATCACCAATCTTCCGATCTCCTATTATTCCAGCAGATACAACATCGATCTCGATCTTCTGACCCGCGGCGCGGGGTTCGGCTATATCGGATCAACCATCACGTCGCTGATCTACGCGAGCTTCACCTTCATTTTCTTTGCGCTCGAAGGCGCCATCATGGCGCAGGCCCTGAAGCTTTATGCCGATGTGCCGCTGGTGGTCGGTTATATCGTGTCGTCCGTCATCATCATTCCGGTGACGATGATGGGCATCACCATGATCAGCCGTCTGCAACTGGTGACGCAGCCGCTGTGGCTGCTGATGATGATCGCGCCCTTTGTGATGATCGTCTGGAAGAAGCCGGAGGATATTCAGGTCTGGATCGATTTCGCCGGCATCGACGGCAGCAAGGGAGGATTCAGCCCCCTTGCGTTCGGCGCGGCCCTGAGCGTGATGTGCTCGCTCGTGGTGCAGGTCGGCGAGCAGGCGGACTATTTGCGGTTTCTGCCGAAAAAGACCCCGGAGAACCGTCTGCGATGGTGGGCGGCCGTGGTGTTCGCAGGCCCCGGCTGGATCCTGATCGGCGGCCTCAAGGTGCTCGGGGGAAGCCTCCTTGCGGTCCTTGCCTTGAACGGTGGAGTGCTGCCGGCCGTCGCCCTTGAGCCGATCCGCATGTATATCGGCGCCTATCACTACGTCTTCAACGCTACCTCGACTGTGTTGTTCGCGGTGACGATCTTCGTTCTGCTTTCGCAGGTCAAGATCAACGTCACCAACGCCTATGCAGGCTCGCTCGCCTGGTCGAATTTCTTCTCGCGGGTGACGCACTATCATCCCGGTCGGGTGGTCTGGCTCGTTTTCAACATCCTCATTTCCCTGCTTTTGATGCTGCTCGGCATCTTCCAGACGCTCGAGCTCGTGCTCGCGGTCTATTCGAATATCGCGACCGCATGGATCGGCGCGATCGTCGCCGATCTGTGGGTGCTGAAACCGCTTAAGGTCAGTCCGGCTTTTGTCGAATTCAAACGGGCCCATCTGCCCAATTTCAATCCGGTGGGATGCGGCGGCATGGCGGTCGGATCGCTGGTTGCGATCGCGGCCTTTAACGGCTTCTTCGGGGCGACGGCGCAGGCCTACTCGGCGCCGTTGTCGTTTGTCGTCTCCTTCGCCGTTGCCATCCTGATCGGGATCGTGACGCGCGGTCGATATTATATCGCGCGCCAGCCGCCGCTTGCGTTGGCCGCTCTGGAAGGCACGGTCCTGCGTTGCGAGATTTGCGATCATTCCTATGAGCGCGAGGATATGGCCTATTGCAGCTTCTACGAGCGGCCGATCTGTTCGTTATGCTGCAGCCTTGAGGCGCATTGCCACGATTCCTGCAAGAAATCGAGTGTCGCGCTCGAATCCTCGCGATCGCGATATTTCGGTCCGGGTTTCTCGCGCCGGCTTGCGCCCCACATGCCGCAACGCTTGCTCAAGGTCGGGGGCCTTCTGCTCGCTCTGTCGGTGGTCGCCGCCGCGCTGTTTCTTCTCACCTATCGCCTGGTGGAGCCGGGCGCGGATGTGCCGCATCTTTCGAACGACGCATTGCTGTTGCGGGTTTTTCTCGCGTTGCTGCCGCTGCTGGCGATCAGCGCATGGTGGATCGTTCTTTCCAACGAAAGCCGCGAGCTTGCCCAGCGCAATCTCGTCGCCTCGCTGGAAAAACTGAACGATGCTCAGGGCGAGCTCGCCAAGGCCGAGCGCCTTGCAACCATCGGACAGATCACGGCGACCGTCAGCCATGAATTGCGCAATCCGCTGGGAGCGCTGACGACCTCGGTCGCGATCTTGAAGCGGTCGCAGGGGATGGGCGGCGGGTCTGGCTGGCGACGGGAGGTCGATCGCATTCAGCGCAATGTGGAGCGCTGCGCCCGCATCATCGAAGATCTGCTGCAATTCTCGCGGCGGCCTCATCCCAACATGGCGCCGCTTGCTATCGATAGCTGGGTCGAGCTGAACTCCGCGGAGCTTAAAGAGCTGTCGTCTGTTCCGATCGAATTCGATCTGCGGTCCGGTCGCTTCATTCAGGCGGACGGAGAGCGATTGCGGCAGGCTCTCGTCAATCTCGTGCAGAATTCCATGCAGGCCATCGACGAGCGTCCTTCGCGCGAGGGAAAGATCGTGCTGTCGACCGAGAATGTCGGAGACGTGGTATGTCTGTCGGTCACGGACAACGGGATTGGTATGACGCAGGACATCTGCGCGCGGGTATTTGAGCCGTTGTTCAGCACCAAGACCTTCGGCGTGGGTCTGGGCATGGCGCATGTCGCGCGGATCATCGAGCGTCACAGCGGGACGATCACCATTACTTCCCAGCCCGGGGAAGGTAGTCGCGTCGACATCAGACTTCCCGTTTCCGACATGGAAGATTCGGTCAATGAATGACGTGATTTTTCCTGACAGGGAGAATAGCCGGCGCCCGCGTCGCATCCTGATCGTGGATGACGACATCGATGTGGCTGGAAGTCTGGCATCCCTGCTTCAGCTCGAAGGCTATCATGTCGAGGTTGCTTATGGGCCTGACAAGGCGCGTCCGCTCGGCTCCGCCGTCGATGTCGCGCTGGTCGATATCAGGCTTGGACATGCCGACGGCGTTCAACTGGCGGCGGAGCTTCACCAGCGCAATCCTGATCTCCTTGTCGTGATGATGACTGCCTATGCTTCGGTCCAGACCGCGATCAAGGCGCTTCGCGTCGGAACCTACGATTATCTCTGCAAGCCGTTCGATCCCGACGATCTGCTGGCGACGCTCGATCGCTGCTTCGAACGTCTCGAACTTCTTCGCTCCCGGCGCGAGGCGGAAGAACAGCTTCGCCACAGTCGGCGCATGGAGGCGCTGGGCCGGCTGACCGCGGGAATCGCGCATGACTTCAATAATCTGCTCTCGGTGATTATCGGCAATCTTCGCCTCGCGCAGGAGGACGCAAGGGCTCCGTCGATTGCCGACACAAGGGTGGTGCGCGAGCTGATTGAAGACGCGCTCGATGCGGCGCTTGGCGGTGTCGAGACGACGCGGCGTTTTCTGGCGGTTGGGCGCAACCAGCCCTTGTCGCCCGAGATCATGGATTTGCGTGTGCTGGTCGGCGACCTGTCGCGCCTCGCCGGGCGGACATTGGGGCAGGACATTGCGCTCGCCGTCACCGTTCCCGAGGCGGAATGTCCCGTGTTCGTCGACCGTTATCAGTTCGATGCCAGCCTGCTCAACCTCGCCATCAATGCCAGGGACGCCATGACAGGCGGCGGTCGCATCGCGTTCGATGTCGCCGACGTCGAATTGTCCGGGCAATCGTCGCTCCTGTTGCCGGACATGAAGCCGGGCCGCTACGCCCGGATTGCCGTCACCGACAATGGCTGCGGTATGACCGCGGATGTGCGGGAGAAGGCGCTCCAGCCGTTTTTCACGACCAAGACGGCGGAGCAGGGCAGCGGTCTCGGACTGAGCACCGTTTACAGCTTCGTCCGGCAATCCGGCGGCAATCTCGCCATCGAAAGCTCCCCCGGCGTCGGCACGAAAGTGTCGCTCTATTTGCCGTTATGCGTCCACGACATCAAGGCTCAAGCGCCGGTTTCGGACCCCGTCACGGACGGCAGGCGGATTCTTCTGGTCGAGGATCAGGCGCCGGTGCGAACCTTGTTCGTTCGCCAGCTCCGACGCCTCGGATATGAGATCGCGACGGCGGAAAATGCCGACGAGGCCTTGCGGATCCTGGAGTCGGGAGCGTCGTTCGATCTGATGCTCAGCGATGTGATGCTGCCGGGATCCATCAACGGAGCCATGCTGTGCCGGATGGTGCGGCAACGCTGGCCCGGCACCGCCGTGCTTCTGGCGACGGCGCTGCCGGCAACGGCGCTCAAGGCGCTATGCGAGGAGGAGGCCGAGGTCAGCGTGCCGATCCTGCAGAAGCCCGTGGAGATGGAGGTCCTGTCGGTCGCGTTGCGGCAGGCGCGGACTCAATGCGACGATTCCGGAGAGAGCGTGAAGACGTAACCGGCCCCGCGAACCGTCTTGATCATCTGGCTGCCGCGACTGCTGTCATTAAGCTTGCGGCGGAGCTTGCCGATCAGCACGTCGATGCTGCGGTCGAAGGGCGTCCATTGCCGGTTGGCGATCAGGTCCAGAATCTGATCGCGCGTCAGCACCCGCCCGGCGCGCTGCACCAGCGCGGCGAGGAGATGAAATTCCTGGCTGGTCAGGACCACGCTGCGCGCGTCCGGCGACCACAACTCGCGGCGGGACAGATCGAAGCGCCAGCCTGCGAACAGAATGACCTCGCTGTCGGAACGAGCGGCGGACGGTTTGCCCGGCGGCGCGGATTTGGTACGGCGCAGTACGGTACGGATGCGCGCCAGCAATTCGCGCGGCTCGAACGGCTTGGTGAGATAATCGTCGGCGCCGATCTCGAGGCAGATCACCTTGTCCAGGGTGTCGTGCCGCCCCGACAGCATGACCAGCGGCGTGTCATAGCGGTTGCGGATGGTGCGCGCGAGGGTGATGCCGTCCTCGCCGTTCGGAAATGTCAGGTCGAGGATGATGAGATCGAACGGAACATTCGCCAATGCCTGCTGCATGGCATGGCCGTCGAATACGAATTCGGCGGCGTAACCCTCCCGGGCGAGGAATTTGGTGACGAACCCGCATAGCCGCGGATCGTCATCCACCATCAGAATACGCTGATTTTGCACGGCACTCCCCTCGCTCGCGGGGTTTCACGCCACCGATCCATCCATCGCAGGGATCATAGCCGGATTTTCCTGTCCTTGGGGCTGTGGCACAGGTTCCCATTACAAAAAATTACATAGCCGCATTGTTCCGATCACAAGCCGCTTACATCCGCGTCCTAGCCTCCCATCAAGCGCACATGCGTCCTCGCAGGATTTGCGGGCGCGCTGTCAGCGAAACAATAACGCCGAGCTCGGCACAGGAGGACGCACATGGCCAAGACTGTATTCAAGATCGACATCAACGGCGCTCCGGAAAATCAGTCCGTCAAGACCCACAACCGCTGGCATCCCGATATTCCGATGGTGGAGACCTTCAAGCCGGGTTCGGAATTTCGGGTGGAATGCTACGACTGGACCGGCGGCCAGATCAAAAACAATGACAGCGCCAACGATGTTCGCGATGTTGACCTGACCAAGGTGCACTATCTCAGCGGCCCCTTCGGCGTGGAAGGAGCCGAGCCGGGCGATCTGATGGTCGTGGACATCCTCGACATCGGCCCGATCGAGGGCTCGGAATGGGGTTTCAACGGCCTGTTCGACAAGAAAAACGGCGGCGGATTCCTGACGGAGCACTATCCTCATGCGGTCAAGACGTGCTGGGATTTCCACGGTGTCTACACCACCTCGCGGCACATCCCGAAGGTGCGTTTCCCCGGCCTCGTCCATCCCGGCCTGATCGGCTGTCTGCCGGACCATAAGTTGCTCGCCGAAGCCAACCGCCGCGAGGCCGCGCTGGTCGCGACCGATCCCAACCGCGTGCCGCCGCTTGCGGCATTGCCTTATGCCGATACCGCGCTGATGGGTCAGATGTCCGGTGGCGCGCGCGACAAGGCGGCCAAGGAAGGCTGGCGCACGGTGCCGCCGCGCGAGCATGGCGGCAACTGCGACATTAAGAACCTGTCGCGCGGCTCGCGCTGCTACTTCCCGGTCTATGTGAAGGGTGGCGGCCTTTCGATGGGCGACATCCACTTCTCGCAGGGCGACGGCGAGATCACCTTCTGCGGCGCCATCGAGATGGCGGGCTGGATCGACATCGGCGTCGGCCTGATCAAGGGCGGTATGGCGAAGTACGGCGTCATCAACCCGATCTTCAAGCCGAGCCCGATCGATCCGCATTTTGACGACTATCTGATCTTCGAGGGCATCTCGGTCGACGAGCATACCGGCGAGCAGTACTACCTCGACGCTCATGTCGCCTATCGCCGCGCCTGTCTCAATGCCATCGAGTATCTGAAGAAGTTCGGCTACTCGGGCGAGCAGGCCTACTCGATCCTCGGCACCGCGCCGGTGGAAGGGCGCATCGCCGGCATCGTCGATATCCCGAACGTCTGCGCCACCGTGGCGATCCCGACCAAGATCTTCGAGTTCGACATCAACCCGTCCTCCACCGGCCCGACCAAGCAGGTGAGCGGGGTGGATGTCGCAAGAGCGAGCTGATCGCCCGGAGTCCTTCTCCGGATCACGGTGAAGGACTCCTGACTTTCACTTTGGCGCGTTTTCCTGATGCGAACCGGCTTCTGTCCTCGGTCAAGCCCGAGGACATGCTTCGCGGGAAACGCTCTGTCGATCAACGGATGCATGCGGAAGGCCCGGTCACGCGGCCGGGCCGGCCGGTGCTGGCGGAGGACGGGCGATGCTTCTCGGATTGGCGTTACTTTATGTCGGCGCGGTTCTGACCCTGAACGGCCTGTGGCTGCTCGGGAAGATCGAGGACCGCGAGATTACTTTCATCAACGTGGTGTCGGGCTTCATCACGCTGTGTGTTGCGCTCTACTCCGCGTTCGGGCCAGGAGCGGATGCAGGCTCGGTGCGCGGCGCGGCGCTGACGCTGCTGTTTACGACGACCTATCTCTGGGTCGCCTACAACCGGGTGGTCACCGTGGATGGGCGCGGCCTTGGCTGGTTCAGCCTGTTCGTGGCGATCACGGTCGTGCCGGTGGCGATCGGCGCGTTCAAGGTGTCGGCGGATGTCGCGGGCCTCTGGATGGCGTTCAACTGGACCGCGTGGGCGGTGCTCTGGTTCATGTATTTCCTGCTGCTGGCGCTGAAGCGTCCGATCCTGCCTGCAACGGGTGTGGCGACGCTGCTGGTCGGCATTTTCACCGGATGGTTGCCCGGCCTGCTGATGCTCGAAGGAAAGATCTAGGAGGATCGAATGCCCCTTTACAGCTACGCCTGCGAGGAATGCGGCCCCTTCGATGAGTGGGCCGAGATGTCGGACGCGGAGAAGGCGATGTGCTGCCCGAGCTGTGCGGCCGAGGCGGCACGGATGATGGCGACGCCGCACCTCAGCACGATGACGTCGGGACTGCGCCGGGCGCTTTCCCGCTCGGAGAAGACGGCGTCGGAGCCGCGGGTGGTTTCCCGCAAGCATCTTGCCGGCTGCGGTTGTGCGCTCTGCGCGGTGCGCAAGACGCCGACGCCGATCGAGCGGCGGTGGTCATTGGGTCACTAAGACCTTACGACCCGATACCGGGCTTGAGACGGTCCCGGCTAAAGCTGCTCGCTCGCGACTCGGCGCGCCGCCAGCGTGATATTGCGATCGCGCGGCGTCCGGGGACGCTTGTCTTCATGCGAAGGCCGCGCGTCGGCGCCGGGATGGCGATACGGCAATTCCAGGCTATCCGACAGGAACGATCAGTGCGTCGGCGGCCAGCACACCCTTGCCCTTGGGCCGAACGAGCAGGGGATTGATGTCCATCTCCTTGATCTGGTCTCGCAAGTCCCAGGCAAGATTCGAAACCGCGACGATCGCAGACACCAGTGCGTCCACGTCAGCCATCGGTCTTCCCCGCGCGCCGTTGAGCACGGCGTATCCTTGCAGGTCTTCCAGCATCTGCCGGGCAGTGGCCGCATCGCATGGCGCGACCCTGTAAGCCACGTCCTTGAGAATCTCCGCGAATATTCCGCCGAATCCGACAACGATCACCGGTCCGAAGGCGTCGTCATTGACGGTCCCGACAATCATTTCGATGGCGTCGGCGATCATTTCAGAAATCAGTACGCCGCCGATCCTCGCCAGCGGCTTGTAATTTTCGGCATTGGCTACGACACGTGCGGCCGCAAGTTCGACCGCTCGCAGATCGGGAAGATTGAGAATAACGCCTCCCGCTTCGGTCTTGTGCGGAATGTCTTCCGAGACGATTTTCACCACCATCGGATAGTCCAGACCGGCGATGCGGTCCGCCAATTTCTGATCGGGTCGGACCAGCACCTCGCGCGGCGCCTGCACGCCATACGATGCGAGCAGCTGTTTGCTCGATTCCTCGTCGAGTGCGACCCCTGCTTTCAATTGCTGAACCGGCGTCCGGCTTTGAATTGCTGTCGGCGTTGGCCGGTGCGAGGCCTTCATACCGGCATATCGTGCAAGACCTGCGGCGGCGCGCGCGGTGCGGCCGGGCGTGTGAAAGATCGGGATGCCTGCTGCCTCGAACAGGGCATAGGCGTTTTCCGCGCGCTGACGTTTGAGCGACCAGCCGATCAGGATAGGCTTGGAGCTGCGGGTCGCCGCCGCGATCACGACCTCGGCGTTCTGGGTGGCGATAGGATCTGGCACGGAAGCCAGCAGCAGGCAAAGCTGGTGAATGCCCGGATCGTCCAGAATAGCCTGAATGGCCTGCGTCAGAATGGCGGTGTCGTTGAAGACGGAAGCGGTGACGTCCGCCGGATTGGCCGAGGAGCCGAAGCTCGGGATGATGCGCGTCAACGTTTCGACGGTCGTGTCGCTGAAGGCGGGAAGTTCGAGCCCGTGCGCGATGGCGGCGTCGGCGAAGACAATTCCCATGCCCCCCGAAATGCCGATCACGCCCACGCTGCGGCCGTCCGGCAGGCGTCCGGCGGAGAAGGCGCGAATGAGATCGGCCATTTCCTCGGAATCCTCGACCTCGATAATGCCTGCCTGCCGGCATGCAGCCCGGAAGATGTCGTAGCTTCCGGTCAATTGAGCCGTGTGCGACGCGGCGGCTTTTGCGCCGGTTTCGCTTTTGCCGCCTTTCCAGAGCAAAAGAGGCTTGCCGAGTCGCATGGCCTTGTCGCCGGCGGCCATCAGCGCGCGGCCGTCCGCCACGCCTTCGAGATAGGTCCCGACCATCGCTGTCTTGGGATCTTCGAGAAGCGCCTCAATCAGCTCAGGTGCTTTGACATCGGCCTCGTTGCCGGTGGAAACGCAATGGCGAATGCCGATGCCGAGAGAATCGCACAGCGTTGCGATGGCAAAACCCACGCCGCCGCTTTGAAAACACAGCGACACATTGCCGGCGCGCAGGCCGATCTCGCCCGCGATGGAGCCGAAGACGGCGAAGACCCTGTCGTGGACGGCGAGCATCCCCTGGCAGTTCGGGCCGATGATCCGGACACCGGCCTTGCGGCCCGCGGCTATGAGCGTTTCCTCCAGAGCCTTGCCGTTGCCGCCGATTTCCCTGAAGCCGCCGCTGAGGACGATCGCGAATTTGATTCCCTTGGCTCCGCATTTGATAATGGCGTCTGCCGCCAGGTCGGCGCGAACCGCTACGATGGCGAGATCGCAGGGCCCGTCGATGTTCGCGATATCGGCGACGCAGGGAATGCCGGCGATCGCCTCGTATTTCGGATTGACCGGATAGACGCGCCCTGCATATCCCGCGGCCAGCAGGGCCTGGATCGGCTGACCTCCGATGCGGGTCAAATCCGCCGATGCGCCGATCACCGCGATGCCGCGCGGCTGGAAGAGCGCGTCAAATCTCTCGGAATGTTCGCTCATAGAGGCGCGACCCCGACGCTGGTGCCGCCGCAGACGTACAGCACCTGGCCGGTGACGTAGGAAGCGGCATCGCTCAGGAAAAACGATATCGCCGCGGCGACCTCGTCGGGTCGTCCGAGGCGTTGCATGGGAATGCGCGACGCAACGGCCTTCATGGATTTTTCATCGCTCGGGTTGTTGCGCAGATAAAGCTCGGTCGCGATGGGGCCGGGCGCGACGGCATTCACCGTGATGCCCGCGGATGCCAGCTCGAGAGCGCAGGTGCGGGTGAAACCGATGAGGCCGGCTTTTGCCGCGCCGTAAGAGGCGCGTCTTTCTTTTCCCAGCGCCGCGCGGCTGGAAATGTTGACGATGCGGCCGAAGCCGGACTCGCGCATCGTCGGAAGGAATGCCTGCGTGCACAACAGCGCGGCCCGAAGATTGATGTCCATCGCGGCCTGATAATTCTCAAGCGTGACGTCGTCCAGAAGCTCGGGATACGGCGCGCCGGCGTTGTTGACGAGGCGCGTCACCTTATAGTGCGAGGCGATCTCGCCTAATTTGTCGCGGGCGGATGCCGCGTCGGCGAGGTCGATCGAAACGAACTCGGCGGGCAGCGGCTGTTCGGGCGCGCTTCTCGAGATGGCGATGATCTTGTGGCGGTGAGCGGCTAGCTGTTCGACGAGAGCAAGGCCGATCCCGCGGCTGGCCCCGGTGACGACGATGGCCTCTTCGCTCATGCCATTTGCTCCGGAGCGCGAAGGGACAGACCGAGGTTGGCACGGCGCCGCAGCCACGGGCTCGCCCGATAGCGGGGCTCATGATAAAATGCATAAAGTGCATCGAGAATCGTGAGCACGCGGCCCGGGCCGAGTCTGTCGCCCAGTTCCAGCGGGCCAAGCGCATAACCCAGACCCAGCCTGGCGCCGAGATCGATATCGGCCGGCGGAGAGATGCCAAGCTGGGCGATGGTGCAGCCGACATTGACGATCATCGCCGCGATGCGCTGCGCCACAAAACCGGGGCTGTCGTTGATCACGGTGACGGGATGACCGGCATCGAACATGGCCAACGCCGCCTCGCGATAGCGAGGCGTCGTCGCGGGGCTTGTCATGATCGTGCATCGCTTGTCGAGCCCGAACAAGGGATCGATGGCGATGGTGCGGGACGGATCGAGTTGCTCCGATGCGATGGCGCTCGCCAGATCCTTGCCGATCGGCGCGATCACGCACAGCGCCGTGTCGCTGGGCTTTTCCCCGCTCTCGATCGTGGCGTTGGTCAGCAGTGTTCGCAGCGTCGAGGCGGAATTCTGATCCATGCCGCCGAGCCAGACCGCAACCTTCTCGCCGGGCGCCGGTCTTGCCGGCTCTGCAGGAACGTCGGCATTCCCGTCCTGGTAGCGATAGAATCCGGCGCCGGTCTTTCGTCCGAGCATTCCGGCCTCGACCAGCCGCCGTGCGGTCGGCGACGGGCGATACATCGGCTCCTGGTAGAACTGGTCGTAAAGCGACTCCATCACCGGATGCGCCACGTCGGCGCCGACCATGTCGAACAACTGGAACGGCCCCATGCGGAATCCCGCGGCGTCTCTCATGATGTCGTCGATCTGCGACGGCGACGCGATGCCTTCGTCAAGGATGCGCAGCGATTCCGGTACGAACGCCCGGCCGATGTGATTGACGAGGAATCCGGGACTGTCGGCGACGACGACCGGCTGCCGCGTCATGCGCTTTCCGAGATTTGTCAGGTTTTCGATAACCCACGGCGCGGTGCGTGCGCCGCCGATCACTTCGACCAGTTTCATCAGCGGCACGGGATTGAAGAAGTGCAGCCCGCCGATTCGTTCCGGATGCTGGCAACGCGACGCGATCGATGTGATCGACAGCGAGGACGTGTTGCTTGCCAGAATGGCGTCCGGTCGCACGATCTTTTCCAGCTCGCCAAACAGGGCCTGCTTGGCGTCGAGTTTTTCGACGATGACTTCGACGATGATGTCGCACGCGGCAAGGTCTTTCAATTCCTTCGCAATGGTGATGCGGTCCGTGGCCGCCTTCGCGTCGTCCGGCGTCATTTTCTGCTTTTCGGCAAGGCGTTGCAGCATCGTGGAGACAAATGTCCGGGCGTCTTCCGCGGCGCCGGTCTTGGAATCGTAAATCATCACGGGAATGCCGCCGGCGGCGGTCACCTGGATGATGCCGCGTCCCATCGTGCCGGTGCCGACCACGCCGACGACGAGATCCGGTTTTTCAACGAGCGATGTCATGGTCATTACCTTCCTGTGAAGTGAGGCGCGCGTTTTTCGAGGAAGGCGCGCATGCCTTCGCTCTTGTCCTGCGAAGCGAAAAGGACATGCAGGGCTCGGCGTTCGAGTTGAAGCCCGGCATCGAGCGCGACGTCCGCGCCCGCCAGCGTGACCTCCTTGATCATCCGAACAGCCAGTTGCGGCATCGAGGCGATGCGGCTCGCCATCTCGATCGCGCGCGGCTCGGTTTCCTTGTCGGGAACGACAAGGCTCACCATGCCCATGACGTCGGCTTCGCCGGCGCTGATGAATTCGCCCGTCAGCATCAGGCGCATCGCCTTGTACTTGCCGATGGCCCGGATCAGGCGTTGCGTTCCGCCGCCGCCGGGAATGATGCCGATTTTGACCTCGGGTTGTCCGAAGCGGGCGCTTTCGCCTGCGATAATGATATCGGCGTGCATCGCGAGCTCGCATCCGCCGCCGAGCGCAAATCCGTTGACGGCGGCAATGATGGGTTTCGGACACGCGGCGAGCGCCTGCCAGAGAAGATGCGGCGCGCGCTCCATCATGTCGATCGGCCCGGCATCGGCCATTTCGGCAATGTCCGCGCCGGCGGCGAAAACCTGCTCGCTGCCCGTGAGGACCAGACATCGCATGTCGGCATCGGCATTGAATGTCGCGATCTGTGACGCCATCAAACGCCGGACTTCGAGATTGAGCGCGTTGCGGGCCTGCGGGCGATTGATGCGCAGAAGCGTAATTCCCGGCGCGGGTTTCTCGACCAAGACGGGTTGCATGACCGGCGTCCTCCCTCGTAGTTTCACTAGATGAAACTTAGTTTTATTGTTGTTGACCGCAAATCTAGGGGCTGTCATAGTTCCTGGCAAGAAGAACCAGCTTGCGTGGTCGAGGGTGAGGAAACAGCGCGAAGATTTGCAGCGAACACCCGTTGAGATGAAAGGCCGTGCGCCGGCCGCATCTCGCAAGGCAAAGGCGCGTGCCGAAGACACGCGCACGCCGCAAAAAGCGACGACAAAGAAAGCTGCCGGCGAAGATCGCTATCTGATTACGGCCCTTGCGAGAGGGCTTAGCGTTCTGAGTGCTTTCAAGCCCGGCGACGATAGTCTGACGAATCTCGAATTGGCGCGGCGAACCGGATTGGCGAAAGCCACGGTGACGCGCCTCACCCACACGCTGCGTTATCTGGGCTATTTGAGCAGTTGCAGCGAAACCGGGCGGTTTCGATTGCATCCGCACGTCTTGAGTCTCGGCTATCCGGTTCTGGCCAATCTCGGCATCAGGCAGATGGCCCGGCCGGCAATGCAGGAGCTTGCGGACTACAGCGGCGGCACCGTTTCGCTCGGCGCCCGCGACATGCTCCACATCATCTTTGTCGAACGGGTGCGAAATCGCTCTGTTGTCACGCTGCCGCTGGACGTCGGCTCCTGTATTCCGATCGCCACCACCTCGTCGGGGCGGGCCTATATCGCGGCGATTTCCGAAAGCGAGCGTGCGCAGCTTTTGTCGGACATCAAGGCTGCGTATCCGCAGAATTGGCCGCGCCTCAAGCGGGGGATCGAAGCGGCGTGCGAGGAATACACCAAATTCGGCTATTGCTCGACGATCGGCGATTGGGAGCCGAACATCAATGCGGTCGGCGTGCCGCTGCGCCTTCCCAATGGTCAGGTTCTTGCATTCACCTGCGGTGGTCCTTCCAGTCGCATTCAACCCGGCATGATCCCGGATCTTGGCGACAGGTTACGGCAACTCGCGGCGGGAGTGCAGATGGTTCATCTCTCCGGCTCGAACGCGCTGGTGGCGGATCGTTGAAATCCTGAAAGGAATGTCATGGCTCTCGATCAAGATACATTCCAGCAGCTCCTCGATACCGTCAGCCGGTTTGTCACCGAGAGACTGATTCCGAACGAAGACCGGATGGAAGCGGAAGATCGCGTTCCGCCCGACGTGCTCGCCGAAATGAAAGAGATTGGGCTGTTTGCTCTCACCATCCCCGAAGAGTATGGCGGCCTCGGTCTCGGGATGGAGGAGGAGGCCCTCGTTCTGATGGAGGTGGGGAAGGCGTCCTGCGCGTTCCGCTCGGCGTTCGCCACGACCATCGGGATCGGATCGCAAGGTCTCGTCATGGACGGGACCGAAGAACAGCGCCGCCGTTATCTGCCGCGTCTGGCCAGTGGCGAAATCATCGGATCATTCTGTCTGACGGAGCCGAATGTCGGCTCCGATTCCGCCTCCGTGCGCACGCGCGCGGTTCGCGATGGTGACAGCTACGTCATCAACGGCACCAAGCGCTTTATCACCAATGCGCCGGAGGCTGGCGTCTTCACCGTATTTGCCCGAACCGGTGGAGAAGGCGCGGCGGGAATCTCGGCCTTTCTTGTCGATGCGTCCACGCCGGGCTTGAGCCTGGGAAAAATCGACAAAAAGATGGGCCAGAAGGGAAGCCACACCTGCGATGTGATCTTCGATGATTGCCGCGTGCCCAAGGATGCATTGCTTGGGGGCGAGGAAAATAAAGGTTTCAAGACGGCGATGAAGGTGCTGGATCGCGGCCGGTTGCATATTGCGGCCGCCTGTGTCGGGACCGCCGAGCGGCTGATCGCGGACAGCCTGAATTATGCGATGAGCCGCAAGCAATTCAGCAAGGCGATTGCGGAATTCCAGTTGGTGCAGGCGATGCTGGCCGACAGCCGGATGGAGGCATATGCGGCGCGCTGCATGGTCCTCGATGCGGCGAGACGCCGCGACGCCGGTGAGAACGTCACGACGCTGGCGTCATGCTCGAAGCTGTTCTCGACCGAAATGCTGGGGCGCGTCGCCGATCGGGCCGTCCAGATTCATGGAGGGTCGGGTTATATCGCCGATTTCAAAGTCGAGCGTTTCTATCGCGATGTCCGGCTGTTCCGCCTCTACGAGGGAACGAGCCAGATTCAGCAGATCATTATCGCCAAGAACATGATGAAAGAAGCGGCCTGTTGAGTCGCGAACCGAGAGGGAACGGCACCGATGAGCGTTTATGACGTCAATCGCTTTTCTGGCGATGGTCCTGAAAAGGTCTTTCGGTCGGGACTCGAGGCGGGAAAGATCCTGATCCAGTCCTGCGCCTCCTGCTCCTCGCATATCTTCTATCCGCGCGCGCTTTGTCCTGTTTGCGGATCCAGCGATCTGCAATGCGTCGAAGCCAGCGGCAAGGCGGAGGTCTACTCGACGACGACCATCCGACAGGCGCCCGACAAAGGAGGCGACTACAATCTTGCGATGGTGACGCTGGCCGAAGGGCCGCGCCTGATGACGCAAATCACCGGCATCGATCCCGGCGAGGTCAGGATCGGCATGAAAGTCGCCGGAGTCATTCGCAAGGCAGGCGAACAGCTCGCCGTTTTTTTTGAGCCCGCGTGAGGTCGCGTCAACATGCAAAAGCATCCACTTCGAGGTAGCGCCGCAATCGTCGGGACGGGAATGGCCGGTATCGGTGAGGCGCCGGGGCGAACGCATCTGGAATTGCTCGCCGAAGCCACGGCAAAGGCGCTGGATGATGCAGGTCTGAAGCTGACCGACGTCGACGGGCTGTTCACGGCGAATCTGGTCAATTTCTTTCCCACGCTCACGGTCGGCGAATATCTCGGTCTGAAGCCGAAGATCGCGGAGAGCACCAACCTGGGCGGAGCGTCTTTCATCGACTACGCATTGAAGGCCGCGATGGCGATCCGTGCCGGCCTGTGCGAGGTCGCGCTGATCTGTTACGGCAGCAATTCCCGCACCGGCGCGGGCAAGCATACGACAAGCGCCGAAATGCCAATTCATGAGGGCGCTTACAAACCGCGCTTTCCGGTTGCCGCCTATGCGTTGGCCGCGGCGCGCCATATGCACCAATACGGCACCACGCGGGAAGATCTCGCGCGGGTCGCGGTGGCGGCACGGCAATGGGCGCAATTGACGCCGTTCGCCTATCGCCGCGAGCCGACGAGTGTCGAGGAAGTTCTGTCCGCTCGCATGATGTGCGACCCGCTTACCGTGCGTGATTGCTGTCTTGTGACGGACGGGGCCGGCGCCGTCATCATGGTCTCCGCGGAGCGGGCGCGCGATTTGAAGCGGAAGCCGGTCTATTTTCTCGGCGGTGCCGCAGCGCAGTGGCATCGTCAGATTTCCGCGATGCCCGACCTGACGGTGACGGCTGCCGCGGAATCCGGCTCTCGCGCATTCGCGATGGCCGGATTGAAGCCGTCGGATGTGGACGTCGTTCAGCTCTACGACGCGTTCACAATCAACGTGCTCCTGTTTCTCGAGGATCTGGGCTTTTGCGCCAAAGGCGAGGGCGGGCGTTTCGTTGCGGACGGTGCGATCGCGCCGGGCGGGAAGTTACCGGTCAATACCAATGGCGGCGGCCTATCCTGCGTTCATCCCGGTATGTACGGCATTTTCACGATGATCGAAGCCGCCGAACAACTGCGCGGCACCGCCGGCGAACGGCAAATCAAGAACGCGGAAATCGCATTGTGCCACGGCAATGGTGGCACGTTGTCGAGCCAGGTGACGGCTCTTTTTGGAACTGAGGCCACTCTATGAACTGAGCACATTCGCGCAAGCGAAGCAGGGAGGATAAGATAGAATGACAAAGATAAAAATCGCGTCACTCGTAATTGGCTCTCTTGTTGCTGGTCTGGTTATTCCCGCCAAGGCGGAGGTCTCCAAGATTGCCTTGGCGGATCAGCAAAGCCTGGCATTTCTGCCGACCATGGTGATGAAGCACGAAAAGCTTCTTGAGGCAGAGGTCAAGAAGGCAGGCTTGGGAGACGTTCCCGTATCCTGGCACACCTTCGCCGGCGGAAATTCCGCAACCGACGCCATGCTCGCCGGCGAATTGCAGTTTGCGTTTTCAGGCATCACGCCGTTCATCACTTTATGGTCGAAGAGCAACGGAAAGGTCAAAGGCGTCGTCGCGACGAGCTCCCAGCCGGAGTACCTGAACTGCCGCGATCCCGGATTGAAATCGGTGCGCGATTTCAAGGGGACGGAAAAAATCGTGGTTCCGGCCATCAAGGTCTCGACCCAGGCTGTCTTTCTCCAGATGGAGGCGGCAAGAATATGGGGGGATGCTCAATATGAGCGGCTCGATCCTCTCACGGTTGCGATGTCGCAAGCGGATGGTTCGGTCGCTCTGCTGTCGGGGAATAATGAAATCACCTGCAGCTTTACGTCTCAGCCGTTCACCTATGTTCAGCTCAAGCGGCCGGACATCCACACCATCCTGAATTCCTTCGATACCCTTGGCGGTCCGGCGACGCTGACGATGGCCTGGACGACCACCGATTTCAAAGAGAAAAACCCGAAAACTTATGCGGCGTTTCTAGCGGCTTATAAAAAGGCGCTCGATATCATTCACAACGAAAAGCCTAGAGCCGCCAAGATCTATCTGACCCTGTCGAAGGACAAATCGCTTACCGAAGACGACGTGGTCAAGATCATCAGCGATCCGCAGATCGCATTCGTGGAAACGCCGGAGAACACCATGAAGTCGGTGTTGTTCATGAAGAAGGTCGGACGCATCAAGGCCGCGCCGGCGAGCTGGAAGGACATGTGGTTCGAGAACGTCCACCATCTCAAGGGAAGCTGAGCGTCCGGCGCCGTGAAGAGGCTATGAAAGAATGCGTGTTCAAGACAGAGTTGCTCTCGTCACCGGCGCGGCATCTGGGATCGGCGAGGCGATTTCCAATCGCCTCGCCGCCCATGGCGCGAAGGTGGTCGTGGTCGATCGTGATGAAGCGGCAGCAGACCGGGCCGTCGGAAAGATCGTCGAGAAGGGAGGCGAAGCCATCGCGATCGTCGCGGATGCGACCAATTCCGCCGACGTCGACCGGGCGGTGGCCCAGACCGTCGAGCGGTTCCAGACGCTGGATATTCTGGTCAACAATGTCGGGATCGTCAAAGACAACTATCTGACCCGGATGCCGGAGGCCGACTGGGATTCGGTTCTGGCCGTCAATCTGAAATCCTATTTCCTGTTCAGCAAGGCGGCCGCTCGCATCATGATGGAGCAGAAGCGCGGACGTATCGTCAATGTCTCGTCGCGGGCGTGGCTCGGAAATCCGGGCCAGGCGAATTATTCGGCGGCCAAGGCCGGTGTTGTCGGCTTGACGCGGTCCATGGCCATCGAACTCGGAAAGTTCGACGTGACGTCGAATTGCGTTGCGCCCGGATTTATCGATACGCCGCTGACGCGCGGTCTGAAGCCCGAAGTCTGGGACCGGATGGTGAAAGCGCAGCCGATCGCCCGGATCGGCTCGGCGGACGAAGTCGCTTACGCGGTCCATGTGTTCGCGGCCGATGAAGCGTTCTATATGAACGGTCAGGTGCTTTATGTGTGCGGCGGAAAATCGCTGGGCTCGTTCGGAAGCGCTTGATTTGCCGCGCCGCGAATGATCGTGAGCCTGCCGCGTTGGGCGTCGGCTGCTTCTATTTGCCTTCCGACATCGTCGTCAGCACGCCCCGCGCGGCGGGTGTGACCGTCCCCTTGTCGAGCGCCGTGACATCGACCAGCGTGAGTTTGCCGTCGGCGATCCCGTTGGTCATGCGGGTGCACCATGCCTCGGCTGCTTTGTCCACCGGCACGCCCATGAACTCGGCTGCCCCGGTGGGGTTCTCGCCGATGCCTTGTCTGATACAGGTCGCGATGGCCGATCGTCTTTCCGCGTCATCGGCCTTCAGAGCGGCCGACAATTGCCGAAATTCCTGCTCGCTGCCCGCGATCTGCGCATGACCGGGAGTTGCGGCATGGATGCCGGCAAGGATGGTCATGGCGACAATCGATTTCAATTTCATCGCGGTCCGCTCGGCAAGCCTCGGTAGCCGTGCGTCATGATGACGGAACGGCTACCCGCTGTCCAGGACAGGCAAGTCAACGTCCGGCCAAAGCAGATCGGCTCCGGACCGTGATCGCGATTTATGCGGCTCTTGGCGCGCGCAGGGGCGCCGGCATGTTCACGTCCGCCAGTTCCGGCTGAGCCGAAGCCATCGACGAAACCGCGGCGTGAACAAGCTGCTGATACGCCAACTGGTCGTCGAGAATCCGCGACGCTGCACCCGCGGCCCATTCCTGATAGCACGCGAAGGTATCGGCGGGGTTCCTGGCCTCGCAGGCTTTCTGAGCAGCCTCGAGCGCGGCTCGCGTGCCGACGTGACGCCGCTCAAACCAGCCGCTTGCGAACTGCTGCATGTTGTCGAGCAGTCGGGTCTGGCCTTCCCAGAACTTGCAGGCGAAAGCCCGGGTCGAGTCGTTGTTCCAGATAGCAGGCATTTCCAAAGGAGTTTGGGCACTACACATGACGCAATCCTCCGGTTGAAATTTTAACCTAATAAAATTGAGAGCATCTCACTTTGAGGTGGCTCAACGCGTCACGGGTTCCACGGACTTTGTTCGAGTGCAGGGCATCGGTTCCCCGCTCGATGATGAGCGATCGCGTGACAAAAAATATCGCGCGTCTTATGCGGCTTTCTTGTGTTAGTGCTCGCGCACATACGTGCCGGGCGCATTCTCCAAAACCGGATAACCCAGTTCCGGTGCGCCGAGCGGCGGCGGCGAAATGTCTGCGCCGGAATGGCCTTTGAGCCAGTTGGTCCATGCCGGCCACCATGAGCCGTCCTGCTTGTCGGCTCTGGCGGTCCATTCGTCGGGTGAAAGATAGCCGCCTTCGCAATAGCGGCGCGCGGTACGGAAATAACGGCCCGGATGGCCCGGCTCGCTGACGATCCCCGCGTTGTGTCCGCCGGAGGTGAGAACGAAAGTGATGTCGCCGCTGTTCAGAAGATGAATCTTGTAGACCGAGCGCCACGGCGCGACATGATCGGTTTCGGTGCTGACGCCGAAGATCGGAACATGAATATCCCGCAGCGTGACAGGCTCGTCGCCGGCGATATAGCGTCCTTCCGCCAGATCGTTGTGAAGGAACATCTGATGCAGATATTCCGAATGCATCCGATACGGCATGCGCGTCGCGTCCGTGTTCCACGCCATCAGATCGCTCGGGCGCTCGCGCTCGCCAAGAAGGTAGGACTTGACGACGCGCGACCAGATCAGATCGTTCGATCTGAGAAGCTGGAACGCGCCCGCCATCTGCGTGCTGTCGAGATAGCCCTGACGCCACATCACATCGTCGAGCAACGCCAGCTGACTTTCGTCGGTGAAAAGCTGGAGCTCTCCGGGCTCGCTGAAATCGGTCTGGGCCGCGAGCAGCGTCACCGTCGCCAAATGATTGTCGCGATCGCGCGCCATGGCGGCGGCCGCGATGGCGAGAATCGTGCCTCCCAGACAATAGCCGCAGGCGTGCACCCTGGCGGTGCCGCAAATCGCGCGGATCGCATCCAGCGCGGCCATCACGCCGTTGCGACGGTAATCGTCGAAGGCGACGTCGCGCATCCTGGCGTCCGGATTCCGCCAGGATATGCAGAACGCGGTGAAACCCTGCGAGACGAGATAACGGATCAGTGAATTCTCGGGAGAAAGATCAAGAATATAATATTTCATGATCCAGGCCGGCACGATCAGCACCGGCTCGGGATGAACGGTCGCGGTGGCCGGCTCGTACTGAATGAGCTCGAACAACTCGTTGCGGAAGACGATCTTGCCGGGCGTGATCGCCACGTTCTCGCCGACGACGAAATGACCGTCGTCGGACTTGCCGCCGGTCGCGGCGCTGGCGATGTCTTCGGCGAAATTGCGGATCCCCTTGACGAGGTTGGAGCCGCCTTGCTCGGCCGTAGCCCTCAGAACTTCCGGATTGAGCCAGGGATAGTTGGAGGGTGAATACATGTCGAGAATCTGCCGCGCGGCGAAGGCAACGACATCGGCATGCGACTTCGCGACGCCGGCGGGTCCCTTGGTCGCCTCACGCCACCAGTCTTCCGTGAGCAGAAAACTCTGCGCGATCACGTTGAACGGGAAGCTTTTCCATGCCGCATCATCGAAGCGGCGGTCGCGCGGCGACGGGCTGATCCATTGTTGCGGATCGGCCAATCTTCCGGGCAGTTCGAGCGCGCGGCCGGCAAGCTGAATCTGGCGACCCGGCGAGTTTGCGAGATGCCAGGCGAAGTCCAGATAAGCGAGCGCAAGGGAGATCGGCGAGAGCGATCCGGTCAGTCGCGCTCCGGCGGCATGGATCACGCGGTCGATCGAAAGCGGCTTTAATGCGGATGCCGTCTGACGCGGGGCGAGGGCGGCTCCGCTCTTCAGGGGAACAATTTTCGAGGCGAAGGGATCGTTCATGACCTTATCCCTCTGACATCCGCTATTCCTAGATCGCGTTCCATCCCATCCGCTTGATTTCGATCAAGATCGGCGCGCGATGCAATAGGCATGATTGATGATTGCTCGCCCATCCGCAAGGCGAGGTTCATGTTCAAGGCGCGCCATGGATCTGCAGCAAAGCGAACGTCCGGAGAAGGACGGTCATCCGGAGCCTTTAAACGAAACGCTTGCTGCAAACGAAACGCTTGCTGCCGATGGCGCGCACTTGCCGGTTCCTGCGGCCGGAGCCCCGCGCCGTCTGCGCGTCGGGTTGATCGTGGCGTCGCTGGCGGCGGTGCTGCTGCTCGCGGGCGGAGGCGGCTATTGGTGGAAGCAGCTGCACCCATCGCTTCCCGCCGGGATCAGCTACGGCAACGGTCGCATCGAGGCCGACGAGGTCGACATCGCGACGAAATACGCCGGCCGCATTGCCGACCTGTTTGTCGATATCGGCGATATGGTCTCCCCCGCCCAGGTCGTCGCGCGGATGGACACGAGAGATATCGAACAATCGCTTTCCAAATCCGAGGCACAGGGACGCGAAGCCCAGCATGCGATCGAGCAGGCGGAGGCCGTGCTGACCCAGCAGAAAGCGCAACAGACGCTGGCGGCGCAGGAGATCGAGCGCACCCGTGAGCTGGTCAAGAACGGCTGGGCAACGCGCGAACTGCTGGACCAGAGGCAGCAGCAGCTCGACGCAGCCAATGCAGGGGTCGTCGTCGCTCAGGCCCAGGTCTCGCGCGCGCAGCGCGCGCTGGACGCCGCCCGGCACGATACGGGCTTCTACAGGGTCCAGATCGCCGACAACACTCTGGTCGCCCCGAAGCGGGGACGCATTCAATATCGGCTGGCGAATATCGGCGAGGTTCTGCCCGCCGGCGGCAAGGTGTTCACCTTGCTGGACTTCTCTTACGTCTATATGGACATCTATCTTCCCACGGAGATCGCCGGAAAAGTCAAAGTGGGACACGAGGCCCGCATCGTGCTCGATGCCTACCCCACTCATCCGATCCCGGCCAACGTCTCCTTTGTCGCCAGCAAATCGCAATTCACCCCGAAGACCGTCGAGACCAAGAGCGAGCGTGACAAGCTGATGTTTCGCGTCCGCGTGCGGATCGATCAGCAGCGGCTGCTGACTCACAGCGATTCGATCAGAAGCGGCTTGCCCGGCGTGACGTTCATCCGCTGGGATCCCTCCATCGCATGGCCGAAGAATCTGGAAGCGGCGCCGTGAGCGAAAGGGACGACGTCGTTGCGTCGGTTACAGGTCTTTCCCATCGCTATCGTCGGGATGTCGCACTGGACAATGTCTCGCTCGAAATTCCCGCTCATCGCATTGTTGGATTGATCGGGCCGGACGGGGTCGGGAAATCCTCGCTGCTCGCGATCCTGGCCGGCGCGCGTCAAATCCAGCAGGGAAGCGTCTCGGTCTTCGGTCAGGATATCTCCAGCGCTGCGGCGCGCGCCATGATATGCCCCCGCATCGCCTACATGCCGCAGGGACTGGGAAAGAATCTTTACGCCGATCTCAGCGTGGTTGAAAATATCGAATTCTTTTCACGATTGTTCGGCCATTCGCGCGCAGAGCGTGAGCGTCGGACAGAGTTCCTTTTGCAGCGCATGGGTCTTGCTCCATTCGCCGATCGGCCGGCAAAGAAGCTTTCCGGCGGCATGCGACAGAAGCTCGGCCTGTGCTGCTCGCTGATTCACAACCCGGACCTTCTGATCCTCGATGAGCCGACAACCGGTGTCGATCCTCTGGCGCGCCGTCAATTCTGGGAATTGATCGACGATCTGCACGTCCAGAATCCCGACATGAGCGTGCTGGTCGCCACCGCTTACATGGAGGAAGCGGAACGCTTTGACTGGCTGATCGCCATGAATGACGCAAAGGTGCTCGCCAGCGGCTCGCCTTCCGATCTCAAGCGCCAGACCGGCGCCGGCTCGATCGAGGATGCATTCGTCGCTCTCCTGCCGGATCATCAAGGCATCCGCCGCCCGGCGGAAAAGATCCGGCCGTTCCATGGCCGCGATCATCAGATCGTGATTGCCGCGGAGAATCTGACCTGCCGGTTCGGCGACTTCACTGCGGTGGACCGCGTCAGTTTCGCCATTCGGGAAGGCGAGATATTCGGATTTGTCGGCTCGAACGGCTCGGGCAAGACCACGACCATGAAGATGCTGACCGGACTTCTGCCGCCGACCGAAGGCGAGGTCACGGTGTTCGGCAAACGGCTCGATGCGACCGACCGCGATTCACGCCGCCGTGTCGGTTACATGTCGCAGGCATTCTCTCTCTATAGCGAACTGACGGTGCGCCAGAATCTGGAGCTGCACGCTCGTCTCTTTCATCTGCCATCGGCGTTTGCCGAAAAGCGGATTGCCGACCTCGCACAAGCCTGCGATCTCGCGGATGATCTCGACCGGCTGGCCTCCGCGCTGCCGCTCGGCATCAAGCAGCGCCTTTCGCTTGCGGTCGCCATCGTCCACAAGCCGGATCTGCTCATTCTGGACGAGCCCACGGCGGGCGTCGATCCACTGGCGCGCGATCAGTTCTGGGACTTGTTGCTCGATCTGTCGCGCAATCAGGGCATGACTATCTTCGTCTCGACCCACTTCATGGACGAAGCGTCGCGCTGCGACCGTCTCGCTTTGATGCATGAAGGCCGCGTTCTGGCGATCGATACGCCGCCGGGTCTCATCAAGACGCGCGGTGCAGGAAATCTGGAGGAGGCTTTTGTCGGCTTTCTCGAAGCGGACACGCGGGACAAGGGGTCGACGGCAGTCCCGGACCAGGCGTCGGCCATTGAGCTCGGCCTCGATCGGTCGCAGCAGCAAGGCCGGGCCGGTGCCTTGTTCAGTTTCCAGCGCCTGTTCGCCTATACGATTCGCGAGGGTCTCGAACTGGTTCGGGATCCGATCAGGATGATGTTCGCTTTGTTCGGAACGGCCCTTCTGATGGTCGTGTTCGGCCTCGGCATTTCGACCGATGTCAACAATCTGACGATTGCCGTGCTGGACCATGACCGCACGCCGGAAAGCCGCGCCTATCTGTCCGAGATCAGAGGCTCGACCTACTTCGTCGAAAAGCCGCCGCTTGCCGACCATGCCGACCTCGACCGTCGCCTGAAAGACGGGAGCATCGATGCCAGCATTGAGATTCCGCCGTCTTTCGGCGCCGACGTCAAGCATGGCCGGCCGGTCGAAATCTCGGCGTGGATCGACGGCGCCATGCCATTTCGTGCCGAAACCATCCGCGGCTATCTGCAGGGCATGCATCAGCTCTATCTCGCCAATCGGGCGACGGGCACGAGCCAACAGGGCACCCCGGCCTCCGACCTCGAAATCCGGTTCAAATACAATCAGGACTTCGACAGCGTCTATGCCATGGTGCCTTCCACCATCGCGATGCTGCTGGCGCTGTTTCCCGCGATCCTCATGGCGCTTGCGGTGGTCCGGGAAAAGGAGCTTGGCTCGATCGTCAATCTCTATGTCACGCCGGTGACGCGGCTGGAGTTTCTGATCGGCAAGCAACTGCCTTATGTCACGGTGGCGCTGATCAACTTCATGGTGATGTTCGCGATGGCGACCCTGATCTTTCAGGTGCCTCTCAAAGGCAGCTTCATCGCGCTTCTCACAGGTACGCTGATCTATGTGCTGACCAGCACGGGTTACGGGATGCTGATTTCGTCCTTTTGCAGAACGCAGATCGCGGCTCTGTTCGGCACGGCGATCCTGACCATCATTCCCGCCCAGCAGTTCTCCGGGATGATGACGCCCGTTGCTTCGCTGTCCGGCACGGCGCAGATCATCGGGCGCTGCTTTCCCATGAGCTACTATCGGCCGATCAGCGTCGGCACCTTCACCAAAGGGCTTGGCTTCCCTGACCTCTGGCCAAGCATTCTGGCCTTGCTTGCGTTCATCCCGATTTTCATCCTTGCGAGCCTGCTGCTGCTCAGGAAGCAGGAGAGGTAGCCCGCATGCGCTTCGCATCGAACATCTTCTGGCTTGGCACCAAGGAACTGCGCAGCTTCTTCAGCGACTGGGTTCTGCTGTTTCTGGTGATCTACTCCTTCTCGCTGGCGGTCATCAGCCACGCGCAGAGCAATTCCCAGGAGCTTTATCACGCCTCGATCGCCATCGTGGATGAAGATCATTCGGCGCTTTCCCGGCGGATCACGAATGCTTTTCTCATGCCGTATTTCAAGCCGCCCGTCCTGATCGCGGAATCGGACAGTCAGGCCCTGATGGATGCCGGAAAGCATACCTTCGTGCTCGATATTCCTCCGAATTTCGAGCGCGATGTGCTGGCCCGGCGCCAGCCGAAATTGCAGCTCAATGTGGATGCGACCGCGATGGTGCAGGCCGGATTGGGATCGGGCTACGCGCAACAGATCATCGGCACCACCATCGCGCAATTTCTGTCGCGCGACGAATCGGTTCCCACCCCTGCCGTCGATCTTGTGACAAGGGTGGCGTTCAATCCGAACGTAACCACATCCTGGTTCACCAGCGTCATGAGCATCATCGGCAGCGTGAACATGCTGGCGATCATTCTCGCCGGTGCGGCCCTCGTTAGGGAGCACGAGCACGGCACGATGGATCATCTCATAGTGATGCCGCTCACGCCGTTCGAGATCGCCATGGCGAAGATCTGGGCCAACAGTCTGGTGATCACGGTCGCAGTCGGCATATCGCTTTACGTTGTCGTTCGCATGCTTTTGAAAGTGCCGCTGGCCGGCTCGATCCCGCTCTTCCTGTTTGGCACGCTCATCTATTTGTTCTTCGCGACCGGGCTCGGCCTGTTCCTGGGCACTATCGCGCGAACCATGCCGCAACTGGGTCTGCTCTATGTGCTGGTCGCGACGCCGATGAACATTCTTTCCGGCGCGGCGACGCCGCTGGAGAGCATGCCCCGATGGCTCGCCATCACCATGCAGGCTTCGCCGTCGACCCATTTCGTCTCGTTCGCGCAGGCCATTCTGTTTCGCGGCGCCGGTCTCGACGTGGTCTGGCCGCAATTTCTGGCGGTGACGGGAATCGGCGCGCTGTTTTTGGCGCTCTCGCTGCTGCGATTCCGGGCGACCGCATCCGCTTAGGCGCATGAGCCGCGCATAACGCCGCTTCTTATCTCTTAAGGCGTGGCTGCGATCTTCAAGGTCGTCAGCGAATTCTTGCGGGCCCCGAGCGAGCGAAGCGGGCCGCGACATTCTTGGTCATTTCGGCGGCCAGCAGATACGCCGCCGTGATGAAAACAACCACGGCGATCAGCGCCAGGGGAAGGCCGACGAAGCCGAAAAACGCTCCGAGCGGGGTGAGGGCGATGGCCATCGCCAGAACCAGCGCTCCGAGCGACGTGACAATCAGCATCCGGCTCGCGGTGCTCGCATAGAAGCGGCCGCTGGTCCGGATGAAGAAGATCACCAGAATCTGCGTGGCCATCGATTCCACGAACCAGGCGGTGCGAAATTCGTCCGGCGCGGCGTGAAACAGTTTGATGAGAACAGCGAATGTGGCGATGTCGAACGCCGATGACAGCGCGCCCATGATCAGCGTGAACCGGAGGATTCCCGCGATGTTCCACGCCTGGGGCGTCGTGATCTCCTGCCGGTCGACGCTGTCGAACGGAATGCCGACTTCGGACAGGTCGTAGAGCAGGTTGTTGAGCAGGATCTGGATCGGCAGCAGCGGCAGAAACGGCAGCGCCAGGGATGCCAGCGCCATCGACAGCATGTTGCCGAAATTCGAGCTGGTGCCCATGCGCACGTACTTGAGAATGTTGGCGAAGGTCCGCCGGCCTTCCTCGACGCCGTCGGCCACGACTTCGAGATTTTGCGCGAGCAGAATGATATCGGCGGCGCTGCGCGCGACATCGGTCGCGCCTTCGACGGAGATGCCGATTTCGGCCGCGCGGATCGCCGGCGCGTCGTTGACCCCGTCGCCAAGGAAACCGACGGTGTGCCCGCGCGACTGCAGAGCCCGGATGATCCGGGTCTTCTGGTCGGGCGAAACGCGGGCAAACAGGTCGGTCTCCTCGACGCGTGCCGCCAGCGCAGCATCGCTGAGCCTTGTGATCTCCGCGCCGGTCAGCAGGTTCTCCGCCGACATGCCGAGTTCGGTGACGACATGCCGGACCACGGCGTCGTGATCGCCAGAGATCACCTTGACGCGGACGCCGGCCGCCGTCAGCCGCCCGATGGCGGTCGCGGAGCTTGATTTTGGCGGATCGACGAACACGCAGTGACCGGCGAAGACGAGGTCGCATTCATCCTCCGGACGAAGCTCGGCCTGCCCGGCGGGAATCGGTTTCCATGCGACGGCGAGCAGACGACAGCCGCGCTCGGCCTGGCGTTCCTGCTCGTTTTCGAGAACCGCGCGACGCCGCTCATCGAGCGCCCCGGTCGTACCGTCGCCAAGATCGATCGATGTGGAGAGCGCCAGAATGCGTTCGGGCACGCCCTTGACCACCAGAATGCGCTCGTGGCCGTTGGTGGCGAGCACGGCGATGGAGCGTCGTTCGAAATCGAACGGAATTTCGTCGAGCTTGGTCCATGCCGTCGTGAGATCGTCCGGCGCGCGGTCGAGCACCGCCTGATCCAGCGGACTGCGGATGCCGGTGCTGAAACGGCTGTTCACCGCGGCGAGAACGAGGGTGCGGTCGTCGGTGTCGCCATTTGCTCCGGTGTGGTCGATCAGCGTGATGCGCGCCTGCGTCAGCGTGCCGGTCTTGTCGGTGCACAGCACGTCCATGGCGCCGAGATCGTGGATCGCCGCAAGACGTTTGACGATCACCGATTTCTGCGACATCCGCACGGCGCCGCGCGACAGGGTGACGGTCATGATCATCGGCAGCAGTTCCGGCGTCAGTCCGACGGCGAGGGCAACGGCGAACAGAAACGATTCCAGCGCCGGATGGCCGAAGGCGAGATTCACGAGCAGGACGAACAGTACCAGGAAGACGGTCAGCCGCAGGATCAGCAGACCCAGCCGGTGGATGCCGCGCTCCAGAGCGCTCGGCGCTTCACTGGCGGCCAGCGCGGCGGAGATGCCGCCGAAGCGTGTCGCGTTTCCGGTTGCGACCACCAGCATCATGGCTTCGCCGCTGACGACCGAGGTTCCCGCGAACAGCGCGTTGAAGGCGTCGGCCGGGGTGTCGGTCTGGCAAGCCCCTGCGCGCTTCTCTGTCGGAAAAGGCTCGCCGGTCATCAGCGCTTCATTGACGTGAGCGCTGCGGCTTTCGATAACGACGCCATCGGCCGGCACCAGATCGCCGGCGCGGAGGTCGATAATGTCGCCCGGCACGATCTGTTCGACCGGGATGGAGACGAATTGCCCGTCGCGGCGGGTGTCGGAGCGGATCGCGACCGAGCGCTTGAGCGCATCGGCCGCGAGTTCGGCGCGATGCTGCTGCACGACATCGAGCACGATCGATATCGTGATGACGATAAAGATGATGGCGAAGCTCGCCATGTCGCCGGTCGCGGCGGAGATTGCCGCAGCCGCGAGCAGGATCGCCACCAGAGGTTCGGCGAACCGCCGTGCGATGGACCAGAGCAGCCTTTGGGGTGGAGCGGCCGCGATGGCATTGGTCCCGAACACGGCGAGACGACGCGCGGCCTCGGGGCCGGTGAACCCGGCCGGGCCGCTTTCGGTCTGCTGATACAACGTGGCAAGCGGCCGTCGCCAGAATGCGTCATCGCGCCGGATGTCGGGTGCCTGCGCTGGTCCGGCCTGATCGAGCACCGCAAATATCCCGCAGATTATCCGTAGTTGATTCGGACGAGCCGATGGCGAGGGTGGAATAGCCCCCGATCTTTCGCAAGAGATACATTATAACGATATGCGGCGCTGCCGACCGGTTCGGCACGCCACGAGAAATTGATAAGGCTCGCACAGCCTTTGGCCGCCGCTTCGGCACAGCCGTCCATCGGGGGCGGGCCCGGAGGCGCATATGGCGTCGTGCGTCACCACATCCGACGATAGTCGGCGAACTTCCTTAGCGTGGTATCGTAGCGCGCCGGGACGATCCAGGGCAGCACCATCCGCATGATCCCATTGGCCAGCGGCGAGACGTGCCGGACATACAGATCGACCGGATCGAGCCGATGTCGCAGATGCAGCTTGGGATCGTAATTCAGCCCGCTGCTGCGAAAGTGCTTGTAGCCATGGGCCATGGCCCAGCTGATCACTTCGCGTGAAATGTAGTGATAGAGATGCAGATCGAGCGCGAAGTCGTAATCGAGGCCGATATATTCGCCGAAGATCTCGTCGCCCTCGACCATGCACAGCGCGAACGCCATCAGGGTATTGCCGCGATACCAGATGAAGAAGCGGGTCTTGTCGCTCATCTCGCCGCCGAGACGACGGAAATAGTCCTTGGTCAGTTTCTCGAAATGAAAATTGGAGCGCTCGTAGATTTGCAGATAGAGCGGATAGAGCTCGTCGATGAAGCTCGCCGCATTGTCGGTCACCGTCATTTCAAGGCGGGCGCCGTCGGCCGCGCGGAATTTCTTGCGTAGATCGCGGCGCGTGCTCGCGGTTAATGCCTTTTGCATGTAGTCGCCGAAATTGTCGTAAGCGATGTCGAGCGTGGTCATCGGCATGCTCGGCGCGCGGCCGAACCCCTGGTGTTCGAAACACGCAAGATCGTGGCGATCGTCGCGTGGAAATTCCTTGAGCACGATCATCTGCGCGCCCAAAGCGTGTGCCTGGGCCACGATACCGTGAGCCAGTGTCCCGGCGATGGCCGCGGGCGAAAGATGCGCGCTCGCCGCCAGATGCCCTTCGCCGGCCGTGCAGCCGAGCATCAGCGTGCGCAGTTTCAGGAAACGCGGATAGCGGCGGCGGATGCGGGCAACGAGCGACGAATGCTCGAGCTTGATGCCTTCGAGCACATCCTGGTCGAGCAGAAAATAGGGTTGCACGGCCAAGACCCGGTCTGATGCGTCGCGGATCGCGAAATAGCCGTAGTCGAAGCGATCGTTGATCGTGTCCGCGATAATCTCGTAGTAGCGATGATCCTTGCGCCGGCCCGCGAAAGCTGTCTGCCACGCCTCGCAGGTCCGTAATTCGTCGCGGTTGATCGGAGCGAGTGAAAGGGGTTCGCGAACCGGAAGGGGCTGTTCCATGGATACCCTGCTTGCTTCGGCCGGTCGCTTGCGGCGACCGTCCATGCTGGTTTGTCCGTCAGGGATCAAACGCACTGGAAAAAGCGCAGGTTCCGGACCTCGCTATTCAGAAAGCCGCGAAGGGCATGGGTTTGCTGGCGATCCCGGTTTGGCCGATCATCCATCAAGGCATGATGGCCGGCGGCATCGCTTCCGACAGTATCGATGTTGTCGCTCAACTTCTGCCCGGAACAGGGCCGATGCCGCACGTCCGTTTCGTCATGCCGCTCTGATGCGTCCGCGCATCCAGTCTATGTCTTGGCGCGTCCATTCCGTCGCGTTTGCTTGCGCTTGGCTGCGGCCGGCACGCAGAAGGCATCGTGCAGAGCGCTGACGACTGTCAGAACTTCGGGCCGGACGATGGAATAGTAGACGGTGGTGCCATCGCGCCGGGCCTCGACCAGTCCATCCGATCTGAGCCGCATCAGTTGCTGGGACATCGGCACCTGATCGATTACGAGTTGCTGGCGCAGTTCGGCGACCGACTTTTCCCCGTCCACCAAGGCGCATAGCACCAAAAGGCGCTGCGGATGCGACAGGCTGCGCATCAGCACCGCGGCCGATTCCGAGGCCGGGATCATGTCTTTTACATTCATCTTCTTGAATTTATAATTCTTGAATGTTAGTGTCAAGCCGAAAGCAAGAAGAGAAAGCCCATCGCCGCGGCAAGCAGCCCACGCGATGGAGCCCCCGGTTCAAAGCAGGACGGTTGCCAGCCGATGCTGGCATGAGGTCTCAAACGGAGGGAATGCCATGTCTCATATTGTGGTTCTTGGCGCGGGTCTCGGCGGTCTCATTATGGCGTATGAAATGAAGGCCAAGCTTCGGCGCGAAGATCGTCTGACCGTGATCAATCTCGGTTCAAGTTATTCGTTCGTGCCATCCAATCCCTGGGTTGCGGTCGGCTGGCGGCAGCCGGCCGACATTACCGTCGATTTCGCGCCGGTCTTGAAGCAGCAGGGCATCGAATTGCGGCCGGAAGGGGCAAAGCGGGTCCATCCTCAGGAGAATCGCGTCGAGCTGAATGACAGTTCTTCGGTCGATTACGACTATCTGATCATCGCCACCGGACCGGACCTCGCCTTTGACGAAATTCCGGGACTTGGTCCCGACGCCCATACCCAGTCCGTCTGCGATACCAATCATGCTCTTCAAGCCAAGGTCGCCTTCGAAGCGCTGGTGAAAAAGCCGGGGCCGGTTGTGATCGGCGCGGTGCAGGGTGCGTCGTGCTACGGCCCGGCCTACGAGTTCGCTTTCATTCTCGACACCGCCTTGCGCAACGCGCGCGTTCGCGACCGGGTGCCGATGACCTTCGTCACGCCGGAGCCCTATATCGGCCATCTCGGACTCGATGGTGTCGGCGACACCAAGGGGCTGATCGAAAGCGCGATGCGCAATCGCCATATCAAGTGGATCACCAACGCCCGGACGACGAAGGTCGAGCCCGACAAGATGGTCGTCGAGGAGGTCAATGACGACGGCTCGCTCAAGGCAGTGCATGAGTTGCCGCAAGCCTTCTCCATGCTGCTGCCGGCCTTCCGCGGCGTGCCGGCGGTTCATGGCATCGAGGGACTGACCAATCCGCGCGGCTTCATCACCATCGACAAGCATCAGCGTAACCCGGCGTTCCCGCGCATCTTCGCGATCGGCGTGTGCGTGGCCATCCCGCCGGTCGGCAAGACGCCGCTCGCGGTGGGCGTGCCCAAGACCGGCTTCATGATTGAATCGATGGTGACGGCGACGGCGCAGAATATCGCCGCGCTGCTCCGGGGCGAGGAGCCGAAAGCCGTCGCAAGCTGGAACGCGGTCTGTCTGGCCGATTTCGGCGACGACGGCATCGCCTTCGTCGCCCAGCCGCAGATTCCGCCGCGCAACGTCAACTGGTCGTCGCAGGGGCTGTGGGTGCATGCCGCCAAGATCGGTTTCGAAAAATATTTCTTGCGCAAGATCAGGCAGGGCAAGCCCGAGACGTTTTATGAAAACCTCGTTCTCGACATGCTCGGCATCAAGAAGCTGAAGGAAATCCACCTGGAGACCGCCGATTAGGCGGTCTCTCGAACACAAAGGAAACGACAATGACAATCGATCGTGCCGTGCTGATGTTCGCGGGCCTCATGGTTCTGCTGTCGCTTGCGCTCAGCCATTACGTCTCGCCATGGTTTTATCTGCTCACGGTCTTTGTCGGGCTCAATCTGATCCAGGCGTCGATCACCGGCTTTTGTCCGGCGGCGATGGTGTTCAGGAAGCTCGGATGCCCGGCGGGCGTGGCGTTCAAGTGATGACGGGACGTTCGTCACCGATTATCCCGTGAAGGCGTGAGGTTGCTTTGAAAGTTTTTGGTCTCAAATTTCGATCAAGGCTGCCCTTGCCGGCGGCACTCTGCGCCATGACGGCGATTCTCGGCAGCACCGGCGCCGGTGCGGCCGAGTTCGTCGTCAAGGCGACCACCATTCCCGAGATGAAGGCGGTCTTCGGTCAGGTCGAAAGCCGCATCGTGGTGCCGGCGCGCGCCCGTATCGGCGGCGCCATCCGCGAGCTTCGCGTGACCCAAGGCGACCATGTCACCGAGGGGCAGGCGATCGCCGTCGTCGTCGACGACAAGCTGCCGCTTCAGCTCAACGCCGCCGACGCCAAGATCGAGGCGCTCAACTCGCAGCTCGAGAATACGCGCCTCGAATTCGAGCGGGCGCAGCAGCTCAGGGCGACGGGTACCGGCACCCAGGCGCGCCTCGATCAGGCCAAGTCGCAGTTCGAGGTGACGATGAATCAGGTGGCGGCCGCCAAGGCGGAGAAAACCGTCATCGAGCAGAGCGCGCGCGAGGGCACCGTGTTCGCGCCGGGGACAGGACGGGTGCTGACCGTGCCGGTCACGCTCGGCTCGGTCATCATGCCCGGCGAGCAGATCGCTCGCATCGCGCCGGGCCCGTATTATCTGCGGTTGTCGCTGCCGGAGCGTCATGCGGCGGAAATCGCGCAGGGCTCAGACGTGCTGGTCGGCGAACGCGGGCTGACCCAGACGCAGGATCTTCTGCCGACCGCGCATCGCGGACGGATCGTCAAGGTCTATCCCGAGATCGCCGACGGGCGTGTGATCGCTGATGTCGAGGTGCAGGGCATCGGGGATTATTTCGTCAACGAGCGCACGCTGGTGTCGATTCCGGTCGGCAAGCGCAAGGTGCTCGCGGTGCCGCCGGCGGCGGTCCGCACCGTACACGGCGTCGATTATGTGCGGGTCGCGGCCGCCAACGGCGAGATGGATGTCGCGGTCATCCTCGGCGAGGCCTTCGAGGAGAACGGGCAGGGGCGCGTGGAGATTCTCACGGGCCTGCATGATGGCGACCGGATCGTGCTGCCATGAAGCTTGGAATTGCAGGTCACCTCACCCGCGCCTTCATCGCGTCGCCGCTGACGCCGCTGTTCCTGTTGGCGTCGCTGGCGCTCGGCCTTGTCGCGCTGATCACGCTGCCGCGCGAGGAGGAGCCCCAGATCTCGGTGCCGATGGTCGATATCCGCGTCACTGCCAACGGGCTCAAGGCGGAAGACGCCGTCAAGCTCGTCACCGAGCCGCTCGAGACCATCGTCAAGAGCATCAACGATGTCGATCATGTCTATTCGCAGACCGAGGACGACGGCACGGTCGTCACGGCGCGCTTCAAGGTCGGCACCAATTCCGACGCCGCCATTTTGCGCGTGCATGAGAAAATCCGCGCCAACATGAACCGCATTCCGGTCGGAATTCCGGAGCCGCTCATCGTTGGCCGCGGCATCGACGATGTCGCGATCGTCGTGGTGACGCTGCGTCCGACCCCTGCCGCCGCCGCGCGCTGGACCGCGAACGGGCTGACCCGGCTTGCCCGCGAATTGCAGGTCGAAGTGGCGAAGCTGCCGGACATCGGGCTCACCTACATCGTCGGCGAGCAGCCGGAGCAGTTCCGCGTCGAACCGGATCCGGAGAAGCTCTCGCTCTACGGCATCACCCTGCAACAGCTCGCCGCCAAGATCGACG
>ERZ781399.390-NODE-390-length-61281-cov-5.778640_pt1 | contig 61281 bp, 55 predicted proteins | sample MGYA00511014_ERZ781399 | MGnify/ENA primary metagenome ERZ781399 (study PRJEB29847, sample SAMN06458254) | wastewater metagenome | isolation source: Wastewater bioreactor | place: South Africa: Cape Town | study: EMG produced TPA metagenomics assembly of the...
CCGAGGCTCGCCACGAGCGCCGTCATCAGTACCGGACGCACGCGCTCCATCGCGCCGCCGATGATCGCTTCATCATCCCCGATTCCCGCATCGCGGCGGCTGCGGATCGCGCTCATCATGACGAGGCCGTTGAGGACGGCGACGCCCGATAGCGCGATGAACCCGACCGCGGCCGTGATCGAGAAGGGGATTCCCCGCAGCAGCAGCGCGAAGACGCCGCCCGCGAGGGCCATCGGCACCGCGCTGAACACGATCGCCGCCGGCCGGAAGCCGCCGAGCGCCATGTAAAGCAGGGCGTAAATGGCAAGGAAGCAGATCGGCACCACGATCAGCAGGCGAAGCCGGGCCGACTGGAGACTTTCGAACGTGCCGCCCCAATCGGTATACATGCCCGCTGGCAGGTCGAGCGCCCCGATCTTGTCCTGCGCCTCGGTGACGAAACCGCCGAGATCGCGGCCGCGCACATTGACCTGCACCACGACCATCCGCTTGCCATTTTCGCGGCTGATCTGGTTGAGGCCCTGCGTGTAGCTGAACTTTGCTACTTCGCGGAGCGGGATCGAGCTCGCGATCTGCCCTTCGCCCGCCGCGAGCATCACCGGGATCGAACCCAATGTCTCGAGGTCGTCGCGCTGGGCATCGGGCAGGCGGACGACCACCGAGAAGCGGCGATCGCCCTCGAAGAGAAGTCCGGCCTCCCGCCCGCCGAGCGCAGCCGCAACCGTGTTCGCGACCTCCTCGACCGACAGCCCGTAGCGGGCTGCCGCCTGGTGATCGATCTTGACGTCGAAGGTCGGAGCCCCCGACGTCTGCTCGGCGCTGACGTCGCCTGCACCCGGAATACGCCGCAAAACCCCCGCGATGCGGTTCGCCTGCACGCTCATGGCGTCGAGATCGTCTCCGTAGAGCTTCACGGCCACGTCGGCGCGAACGCCGGCGATCAGTTCGTTGAAGCGCATCTGGATCGGCTGCTGAATCTCGGTGCGATTGCCGATGAGCGGTTTCATCCGCTCCTCGATGCGGCGAAGGATGTCCTCCTTGCTCTTCACCTCGGCTGGCCATTCGTCTTCCGGCTTCGGAATCACATAAGTGTCCGACGCATTGGGCGGCATCGGGTCGGTCCCGAGATCGGCATTCCCGTTCTTCGAGAAGACGAGCGCAACCTCGGGCAAGGACTTCAGCGCATCCTCGATGCGAAGCTGCATCTGCGTCGACTGGTCGATCGACGCCGAGGGCACGCGGAAGTTGGTGACCGTGATGTCCTTCTCGTCGAGCTGCGGCATGAACTCCTCACCGAGGAAGCCGAATGCCAGCACCGCGGCGAGGAAGACGCCGACGCCTGACGCCACGAAGGGCTGCGGGCGCGCGACGGCCTTTTTCAGGAGCGGCTCATATTTCTCCTTGAACCAGCGGATCGGCTTGACCTCGGTCTCGCTGACCTTGCCCTTGATCACGATGGCGATCATCGCGGGGATGAAGGTCAGCGAGAGGACGAAGGCGGCTGCGAGTGCGAGCATCAGGGTGATCGCCATCGGCGCGAAGGTCTTGCCCTCGACGCCCTGGAAGGTGAGCAGCGGTACGAAGACGAGGAAGATGATGAGCTGACCATAGACGGTCGGCCGGATCATCTCCTGCGCCGCAAGCGTGGTTTCCTCCATTCGTTCGGAGCGGCTGAGCAAACGCCCTTCATGCTCCTGCCTTTCGGCAAGCCGGCGCAGGGCATTTTCGACGATGATGACGGCGCCATCGACGATCAGGCCGAAGTCGAGCGCGCCGAGACTCATCAGATTGCCCGAGACGCCGAGCGCGTTCATGCCCGATGCCGTCATCAGCATCGTGATCGGAATGACCGCAGCGGTGATCAGCGCGGCGCGGATATTGCCGAGCAGCAGGAAGAGCACCGCGATGACGAGCAAGGCGCCCTCGACGAGATTCTTCTCGACGGTGGCGATCGTCGCATTGACCAGCTTCGAGAACACGTCCGGCGGCGGGTTCTTGTTGATCGCCGTCAGTTTCTCGGCCGCGCTGGTGGCGACGATACGGCTATTGTCGCCAGTGAGCATCAGCACGGTCGAAATGACCGCCTCCGAGCCCATGCGGCTGCCCGACCCGGTGCGCACCGCGCCCCCGATCACCACTTCGCCGACATCCTTCACGCGAACGGGAACGCCCGCGCGCGTCGCGACGACGGCTTCCTGGATATCCTCGATCGACTTCAGCCGCGCGTCGGCGCGAACGAGAAAGCTCTCGCCGGCCCGGCGCACATAGTTGGAGCCCGCCGATAGATTGGCGCGTTCGAGCGCGTCGGCCAGTTCGGTGATCGAGAGGCCGTAAGTCGACAGCGCGTTGAGATTGGGCTGAACGAGATATTGCTTCACATAGCCGCCGTTGGAATCGACGCCGGCAACCCCTGGAACCGTTCGCATCTGCGGACGGATGATCCAGTCCTGGACCGTGCGCAGATAGGCAGCTTTGGCCAGTTCGGTCGTCAGACGCTCGCCCTCGGGGGTGAGGTAGGCGCCGTCCGATTGCCAGCCGGGCTTGCCGTCGACGATATTTGTCTGCTTTCCATCCGGGTGGCGGAAGGCGACCGAGTAGAAGAAGATTTCGCCGAGACCCGTGCTGAGCGGCGACAGGTTGGGCTGGACCCCGTCGGGCAGGCTGTCCTTCGCCTGCGCGAGGCGTTCGGTCACCTGCTGACGCGCGAAATAGATGTCGGTGTCATCGGTGAACACCGCCGTGACCTGGCTGAAGCCGTTGCGCGTGAGCGAGCGGGTCAGCGTCAGCCCGGGAATCCCGGCGAGCGCCGTCTCGACAGGAAAGGTTACCTGCTTTTCCATGTCGACCGGGCCGAGCGTCGGATTGAAAGTGTTGATCTGGACCTGGCGGTTGGTGACGTCGGGCACGGCGTCGATCGGCAGCTTGGTAATCTGCCAGAGGCCGAAGCCGAAAACGATCAGGGTCAGGAAGGCGACGAACCATCGCCCCCTGACCGAGAGACTGAGGATGCGCGCGATCATTCCGCTGCCTCCTTTTCAAGCTCGGCCTTGAGCAGGAAGGCGTTGGTGGTCGCGATCGGCGTGCCCGCCTTGATCCCCGAGAGGATCGAGACGAGCCCGGCGCTGCGCCCGCCGACCTGCACGGTCTGCGCCCGGAAGCCCTTCGTGGTGCGGACGAAAACGACCGTGCGGTCGCCGATCGTCTGCACGGCATCCTGCGGGACCATGACTCCGTTGGTGATGGCGCCGCCGCTCGCGAAGATGCGGGCCTTCACCAGCTGCCCGGGAAGCAGCGTGCCCGCGACCGAGGGTGTGATGACCACGGTCGCCGACCGGGTCGTCGGATCGACGACGCCGGTTTCGGAGCGCACGCGCCCCTCGATCATGCGGCCGTCGTTCGTCGTTAGCTCGACCCGGTCTCCCGCGCGGACGCGGCCGGCATCGGCCGGCGGCAGGCTCGCGGTGATCTGCATCCGGCTGGGATCGGCGACCCGGAACAGTTCGGACTCGGCGGCGACGAACTGGCCGAGATTGGCTTGCGCCGCGGTAACACGTCCGGTCACGGGACTGACGACGGCGACCGACCGCCCGTCCGAGGCGACCTTTGCGGCACCGGCAGCGGCGCTCGCGCGCCGCGCTTCCGCCTGCGCCACCGCGAGATTGGCCTCGGCGATTTCATAGTCGGCCCTCGGGCTCACCCCCTGACCGAGCAGCCTCTTCTCGCGTTCGAGCTGGCGCGCTGCCAGCCGCTCGCGAGCGGCGGCAGCGTCGCGGTCGGTCGCGATCGTCGAGGCATCGCGGCTTTCGACGAGCGCCAGCGTTTCGCCGGCCCGCACCGGATCGCCGATCCGCTTGAAGATGCGCGTCACCGTTCCCGGCGCGCGCGCCGTGAGCACGGCGACGGCATCGGGTGTCGCCTCGACCGTGGCTGCGGCGGGTATCGCGGCATCGAGTTCGCCGCCTGCCGCGGGCGCGACCCCGATCTGCGACAGCGAAATCCCGTCGGCCGAGATCACCACCTCATTGGACGGCGCGGCCTCGGCCTTGGCCGGAGCCTCGGGAGCCGGAGCATCGCTCCCGGTGAGTTGAGCGATCCCGAAGCCCAGGGCCACGGCAAGCGCCAACGCGGTCGCCGCGCCGGCATAGAAACGATTCTTCTCGGTCATTGGATTTCCTCCCCTGTGATGGTGCGGCCCTGGAGACGGGCGAGCGCAGCGCGCGCGTCGAACCTCTCGGACAGCGCGTCGAGCAGCGTGCCGCGCGCGGCACTGAGACCGCGCCGCGCGGCGATGAGTTCGATGAGCGGGGACTTGCCCGCCTCATAGGCGATGCGAGCGAGCCGATAGGCCTCGTCGGCGGTCTCGAACGTCTGCTCGGCGGCGGCGACACGCTCGTCGGCGGCCTCGTTGAAGGCCATCGCCGACTTGATGCCCGCCTCGGCGTCGAGGCGCGCCGCCGTCGCGCGCGCTTCGGCGCCCTGTTTTTCCGCGAGTGCCGCCGAGATATTGCCGCGGTTGCGATCGAAGAGCGGCAGCGGCACGCTGACGCCGACGAGCATGGCATTCCCCTTGTCGGCCTCGATACGGCGGACGCCGAGCGAGACGGTGACATCGGGAATCGCCTGACGCTTCGCGACCTCGACGCGGTAGGCGGCCGCTTCGCGTTCCGCCTGTGCCGCGAGATAAGGCGCCGTTTGCAGCGGATCGGCCGGCCCATATTTGGGCGTTGCCTCGAACCGCGCCAGCACCCGCTCGGAGAGGCTGGTGTAGCTCATCCCCTGGCCCGCCAGCGCGGAGAGAAGGGCATAGGCCTGGACCCGCTCTGCCCTTGCCGTCGATATCGCGGCCTGAAGCGTCGCCACCTCGGTCTCGGCCTGCAGCCGGCGAAGCCGCGTTTCCTTGCCCGCATCGACGAGCGCTGCGGCGATACGAAGGTCGTCGCGGGCCTCGCTGAGGCTGCCCTCGGTCAAGGCAAGGCGGCGGTCGGCGATCTCGGCCGCGGCATAGGCCCGAGCAAGATCATAGGCGTAGGTGAGCAAGGCTTCGCGCCCGCGCGCCCGCGCCGCCACGATGCCCGCTTCGCCTGCGGCGATGCGCGCCGAGCGCTTGCCGCCGAGTTCGAACGGCTGGTTATACTGGATCGTCGTTTCGGAGCGGTTGAACCCGCTATAGGGCTGCTTGCCGCCGATATTCTCGGCGAGGCCGCTGACGGTCGGATTGGGACGCACCCGGGCTTGCTCGGCAAGGCCTTCCGCACGGGCGATATCGGCTTCGATGATCTGCGTTCGCGGCGCCTCGGCGCTTTGGCCGAAGAGCTGGTCGAACGAAGGTGCGGGTTGCGCAGCAGCATTCGCGGCGGCAAGCGCGCCGGCGGCGGTACATAGGCCCAGGAACGCCCTGCGCAGGCGTCGCTGGCCGATCATATCGGTCATGGAAAATCTCCTAGAATGAAGGATGCAGGCGCCGGCGAACGGCGCGCAGCCTCACATTCTAGGCGGTCGCAGAAGTCCCTCGGGCGCGGTGCTCGCCCAGTCGAGATCGAGGCGGTAAGCCCAACGGGCTCCGGCGAGCAGGAAGCCCGACCAGATTTGAAGTTGCGGCGAGATGTCGGCGAGACCCTGCATCATCCCGTGCGTGATCTTGTGAAGATCGATCTCGGGGGGTGAGGTCTCGCCATCGTCATGGTGCGCCACGGCCGCCGTAACCTGCGAATCGTCATGGCCCGCGAGTGCCCCGTGCCAGCCGCTCGCACCCATCACATTGGCGAGCGCGAGAATGGCGAGCAGGGCGCCGAACCAAAGCGCGGCGCCGGGCAGCAATCGCATAACGCGACGCCGCGCCACCGTGGCGGAAGGACGCGCGCGCGTCATGGCTTGCCCACCCATCGCTCGTGGAGATCGTCGATCACATAGGGGTGGCTGGCGCCCCCCGCGTGCTGCCGGCGGAGATGCTCATGATCGGCCGGAAGATCGGGGTGATCGTGCGCAATCGCATCGGGATCGCTCGCAGGCCAGAGCAGGAGGCCGAGCAAGGTCCCGAAAAGGGCAATTGCCGCCATGGCGGCAAAGGCGGCGGTCATCGAGACCCCCGCGCCCAACTGTCCGACCAGCGGATAGGTTATGAGCCAGCAGATGTGACTGAGCGCGAACTGCGCTGCGAACAGCGCCGGCCGGTCTTGGGCATTTGCGGAGCGCTTGAGCAGCCGTCCCGAGGGGGTGATGCTCATCGAATAGGCAATGCCGAGAACCGCCCAGCCGCCGAGCAGGACATACCAATAGGTCATGCCCGCAGGCACGATGCTGCTGATCCAAGCGAGCGCGGCGAGCCCCGCCACGAGGATGGCGGCCGAAAGCAGCATCACCCGCCGATCCGGAATCCGGTCGAGGATGCGCGGCAGGATGAAGGCGGCAGCCATCGATCCGAAGCCATAGGCCGCAAGCGTGAGCGCGACATCCTGCTGGGTCATGCCAAGCCGGTCGCGGACGATGACGACCGTGTTGACGATGACCATCGAGCTTGCCGCCGCGGCAGCGAGCGTGACGGCGAGCAGGCCGCGCAGCCGCGGCGTCTTCAGATAGATGCGGATGCCGCGCGTGGTCTTGGCATAGATGCTGGTGTCGCGACTGGACGAACGCTCGGGGCGCGGCAGCGTGACCGAGAGCACGAGCAGTGCAGAGGCGATGAAGCCGACGGCGGTCCCCGAAAAGAGCCAGTGGAAGTTGATCACGGTCAGGAGCGCCGCGCCGAGCAGCGGGCTCGTGATATTCTCCATGTCATAGGCGAGGCGCGAGAGCGACAGGGCGCGCGTATAGTCGCGCTCGTCGGGCAATACGTCGGGGATCGTCGCCTGGAACGTGGGCGTGAACGCCGCGGATGCCGACTGGAGAACGAAGATCAGAAGATAGATTTGCCAGATTTCGCTGACGAACGGCAGGCAGATCGCGACCGCAGCGCGAACGAGATCGAGCGTGACAAGAAGCGCGCGCCGCGGCACCCGGTCGGCGAAGGCTCCGGCGATCGGCGCGATCCCGATATAGGCGGCCATCTTGATCGCGAGCGCAGTGCCGAGAACGACGCCCGCATCGCCCCCGGCGATGTCATAAGCCAGAAGTCCGAGCGCAATCGTCGCCAGCCCCGTCCCGACCAATGCGATGATCTGGGCGAGCAGGAGATGCCGATAAGTGCGATTGGCGAGTACTGCGAGCATTTTTCCGGGCTTGAAATATATCCCCCTGGGGGGATATGGGCCCTATAGACAAGCCGCCGCGATGACGTCAACTGCACCGCGGAAATTTGAGAGATATTAAGGTTGCGAGCCCAAGAGCTCCTCGACCGCAGAGATTTGACCATGGCCGACCATCATCACCCGCACCAGCACACGACCCATCCCGCGATCATCAAGCGCCTCAACCGCGCGACGGGGCATCTGAAGAGCATCGTCGGCATGATCGAGGAAGGCCGCCCCTGCACCGATATCGCGATGCAACTGTCGGCCGTCGAGAAGGCGGTCGCCAATGCCAAGCGCACGCTGATCGAGGATCATATCGGTCATTGCATCGGCGGCGACGCGGATGTGGGCGACAAGGCGATGGCCGAGTTTCGCGCCATTTCGAAATATCTCTAGTTCCGGTCCCTTACGGATTCTTCCTGACCCGCTCATGCTCCGCCGCTCGCGCCCAAGCCTTCTGACGCTGATGATGCTCTGCCTGACGGCGGCGGCGATGCTGCTGTCCGTCGCCAACACGGCGGTCAGCCACAGCCCGGTCGCAATGCTCGCGGCCGAGGCCGAGCGGCACGCCGAGCTTGCTGCCGAGGTTGCCGATCATGGGCATTCCCATGACACCGGCGATGAGAGTGAGCGCGGCGCGGGTCATATGCACGGGCATAACCCGGCCGATCATAATCATGATCCGCCTCTCGCCACTGCGGCTCTCCGGATCGACCCGTCGGTCGTGACAGCGACCTGGACCGGTTTCGCGCCCGCGGCGCTCGACGGTCGCAGGGGGCCAAGGCTCGACCGCCCACCCGACCGCGCCTGACTGCGAAATCGACGCCGCTTGTCGCGGCATCCATCTACGCATTTCAGGATAATTTTATGATCAAGGCTCTTACAGGGCCAGGGCGCATGGATAGTGCGCGCTGGCGATTCCTGCTGTTTTTCGTTCTCGCCGCCATGTCCTTCGCCTTCGCGACGGGTGAGGCCATGGCCCATGCCGTCGCCGAAGGTGACAAGGGATATATCCAGGAGATCAGCGGGGTGAACATCCTCGCCTTCATGTATCTCGGCGCGAAGCATATGGTCACCGGTTACGACCATATCCTCTTCCTCTTCGGCATCATCTTCTTCCTCTACCGGATGAAGCATATCGCGCTGTACGTCAGCCTCTTCGCGATCGGCCATTCGACGACGATGCTGCTCGGGGTCTTCTTCGACTTCGGGATCAACAGCTACATCATCGACGCCATCATCGGCTTCTCGATCGTCTACAAGGCGCTCGACAATCTCGGCGCCTATCAGCGCTGGTTCGGCTTCCAGCCGAACACCAAGGTTGCGACGCTCATATTCGGCTTCTGCCATGGCTTCGGCCTCGCCACGAAGATCATCGAATATGACATCTCGCCGGACGGGCTGCTGCCGAACCTGCTCGCCTTCAACGTCGGGGTCGAAATCGGCCAGCTTCTCGCGCTCGGCGCGATCCTGATCGTGATGGGCTTCTGGCGCCGGACCGACAGCTTCTGGAAGCACGCTTATACCGCGAACGTGGTCATGATGGCCGCGGGCTTCCTTCTCATCGGATATCAGCTGACCGGCTACGCGGTCTCCTAATCAAGGACTTGTCTCATGTATAATTCGAACATTCCCTCGAAGTCCGAGCTGCCGAGCACCGGCAAGCTCATCACCTCGACCGTCATCGCCATGGCGACGGCGGGCGTGCTGCTCGTCACCGTTGTCCTGCCGTCCGAATATGCGATCGACCCGACCGGCGTCGGCCGCGTGCTTGGCCTGACCGAAATGGGCGAGATCAAGACGCAGCTCGCCGAGGAGGCGGCCGCAGACCGCGCCGCGGACAAGAGCGCCCAGATCGAGGCCGCGGCATCGGGCATGACGGTCGGCGAAGCCGAGGCCGCACCGGAGGATGCAGCGGCGGAGGCCGAGGGTGCGGCTCCGGCCGCCGCAGCCGGAGGACGTCAGGACGAGCTTCGCATCACGCTCGCACCGGGCGAAGGCGCCGAAGTGAAGTTGGTCATGAAGGCGGGCGGCAAGTCCAACTTCGCCTGGACCGCGGTCGGCGGCCCTGTGAACGTCGATGTCCATGGTGACGGCGGCGGCAAGTCGATCAGCTACAAGAAGGACCGCAATGTGACGCGTGACGAAGGCGTGATGACGGCCGAGTTCGACGGCAATCACGGCTGGTTCTGGCGCAACCGCGGCGATGCGCCGGTAACGGTAATCGTCAAGGCGCAGGGCGCGCACAGCGAAATGAAGCGCGCGATGTAAGACTCGCGGAAGCGATCCATGAGGGGGCCGGGCCGCACACGCGACCCGGCCCTTTTCTTTTGCGTTTGGCGCCGGGCATCAGCCCGCGGGCGCGGGGATTACGGCCGGATCGCGTCCGGCTTTCGCCAGGCGGCGCTGAAGCTTGATCCGACCATGCCGACGGACAGACCCAGCGGTGCCGCGAGGCGAGCGAGCCATCGCGCGGCTCGAAGTTTCGCGGGCGATTGTCCCATCGCTTTGCGCGCCGCGCACCAGCGTGCGCCCCTGTCGGCGCGGTCGAGATTTTCATAGTCGGTGAAGGCGCGGACGAGGCGAAGCGGATTGAGGCCGCGCTGAAACTCTGACGTGCGTCCCGGCAGTTTGCGATCGACCCATCGCGGCCAATAATTGACGAACCAGCGTCCCGAATGAACCTCGCGCGGCGCTAGGCGGCTCGCCGTTCCCGACACGAGCAAGAGCCCGCCCGGGCGCAGCAGCCGCCGCAGCTCCAGCAGAATATCCGCCAACTCCTCGCCCCGCACATATTCGAGGACGCTGATGGCGAGGACGATGTCGAAACTTTCGTCGGGAAAGGGAATGTGCCGCGTGTCGGGCATATGGCGAAGGTCCATGGCCGCGCCGGCACCATATCGTTCGGCGTTGAGCCTTGCGAGCGCGATGGCCTCTTCATCGACGTCGATCGCGGTGACCGCGGCTCCCATCGTCGCGGCAACGATCGCGCTTGCGCCATAATTGCAGCCGAACTCGAGAAGGCTCTGCCCTTCAATGTCCCCGGCATAGGCGGCGAGGAGATGCCGGATTTCCTGCGCGGCGACGGAAACATAGCCTCCCACCCATTTGCTATCCGGATCGAGGCCGAGCGCCTTTGCCTGTTGCCTGAAACGGTGGTCGGCTGCGGTATCCGTGATGCCGGGGTCGGTCCACATCGAGGTCAATCCTCGCCGCTCGCCGGTTTGCGCGCCTCCGCGCGCGCGTCGCGCAGGATCTCGATGCCGCCCTTGATGGCGATCAGCGCGGTCGCGAACCCGACGAGAAGATCGGGCCAGTTCGTCCCGAGCCACCAGACGAGGACACCCGCGATCAGGATGCCGCCGTTCGAAATGAAATCGTTGAAGCTGAAGGTGGTCGCGGCGCGCAGGTTGACGTCTGGCTTCTGAATCCGCTGGAGCAGCTTCAGGCAGATATAGTTCACGACTGCGGCGACCGCCGACATGATCATCATCGTCTGGCCGATCGGTTCGCTCCCCTGGAGATAGCGGCGCCCGACGTCGAAGAGAACGCCGGCGGCAAAGATGAGCAGCATGATGCCCGATGCCGTGGCGGCGCGGGTCTTCCACAACAGGCCATGGCGGAGCGCCACGAGGCTTAGCGCATAGACGGCGGCGTCGGAGAGATTGTCGAGGCCGTTGGCGATGAGCGCGCTCGAATCGCCGATAGCGCCCGTGACGAGAAAGGCGGCGGCGATCGCGGCGTTGAGCAGAAGGACGATCCAGAGGGTGCGTCGTTCGAGGTCGGCGTTCGCCTGGCTGTTCGTCATCACCGTTTCCTTCCTTCGCTCTTCCTGAAGAAGGAGCGGAACCTCGACGAGGTTCCGCCCAGTATGTCCCGTTGCCGCCTTCGTCGGGGGAGCGTCGCGGCGGCAACGGGGGGTTTCATTCCGCGGGGACGGGCATGCCCTCCGCAGGAGGGGCGCTAGGCCGCTCTTTCTGCTCGGCGCGGCGATGCACGAGCATGTAGAGCGCCGGGAGCACGAGCAGCGTCAGGATCGTCGACGAGATGATGCCGCCGATCACGACCGTCGCCAGCGGCCGCTGGACTTCCGAGCCCGCACCCACATTGACCGCCATCGGCACGAAGCCGAGCGAGGCGACCAGTGCGGTCATCATGACCGGTCTCAAGCGCGTGAGCGCGCCTTCGCGGATCGCCTCGAGCAGCTCTTTGCCGCGTTCGCGCAAATCCTTGATGAAGGAGAGCATCACGACGCCGTTGAGCACCGCCACGCCCGAGAGCGCGATGAAGCCGACACCCGCGGAGATCGACAGCGGAATGCCGCGAAGGGCCAGCGCGGCCACGCCTCCCGTCAGCGCCAGTGGCACCCCGGAGAAGACGATCGCCGCGTCCCGAACCGATCCGAAGAGGCTGAACAGGAGTCCGAAGATCAGCAGCAGCACCACCGGCACCACGATCTGGAGCCGGGTCGCTGCCGACTGGAGCTGCTCGAAGGTGCCGCCATATTCGACATAATAGCCCTCGGGCAGCTCGACCTCGCTGTCGACCTTGGCCTGCAGCTCCTCCACGAACGAACCGAGGTCGCGGCCCCGGACGTTCGCCGTCACGACCGCACGCCGCTTCCCATTCTCGCGGCTGACCTGGTTGGGGCCGGCGGCAAGCGAGATGTCGGCAAGTTCCGAAAGCGGGACCCAACCGCCATTCGGAAGCGCCACCGGCAGATTGCCGAGCGCCGGCAGGTTCGTTCGCATATCCTCCGGCAAGCGCACGACGACGTCGAAACGCCGGTCGCCCTCGAACAATTGCCCGGCCGCGCGCCCACCGGTTGCCGTCGAGACGGCATCCTGAAGCGTCTGGAGGCTGACGCCATAGCGGGCGAGACTGTCCCTGCGCGGCGTGACCGAAAGCATCGGCAGGCCGGTGACCTGTTCGAGCTTCACATCCTGTGCGCCTTCGACGCCGCCGACCAACTCCTCGATTGCCTGCCCGGTCTTGAGCAATTGATCGAGATCGTCGCCAAAGAGCTTGATCGCGACGTCCGAGCGAACACCCGCGATCAGCTCGTTCATGCGCATCTGGACGGGCTGCGTGAACTCGTAATTGTTGCCGGGGATTTCGGCGACCGCCTTGTTGAGTTCGGCAACCAGCTGTTCTCTCGGCTTTCTCGGATCGGGCCAGTCGCTCCTGTCCTTGAGGATGATGAAGTTATCCGCAACCGAAGGCGGCATGGGGTCGGTCGCGACGTCGGGCGTGCCGATCTTCGCGAAGACCCGTTCGACTTCGGGGAATTTGCGGATGCGCGATTCGAGCGCCTCCTGCATCTCGATCGATTGCCCGAGACTGGTGCCCGGGATGCGCATCGCATGCATCGCGATGTCCCCCTCGTCGAGATTGGGGATGAACTCGGAACCGAGCCGCGAGGCGAGCAGGCCGCTCGCGACAACGAGCAGCAGCGCGCCCGCGATCGCGACCTTGGGCCAGTTGAGCGCCCGCTCGAGCATCGGCCGATAGCCCTGGCCAAGGCGGCGCATCAGCCAGTTTTCCTTCTCTTCGACCTTGCCCGTGACGAACAGCGCGACGGCCGCAGGCACGAAGGTGAGCGAGAGAAGGAGTGCGGCGGTCAGCGCGAGGACGACGGTAATCGCCATCGGGTGGAAGGTCTTCCCTTCGACGCCCTCGAGCGCGAAGATCGGAAGATAGACCGCCGTGATGATGATGATGCCGAAGATGCTCGGGCGGATGACCTCGGCGCTTGCGGAGGCCACGAGGCCGAAGCGTTCGTCGCGATCGAGCAAGCGCCCGAGACGGTGCTGCGCTTCGCCGAGACGCCGCAGGCAATTCTCGACGATGATCACCGCCCCGTCGACGATCAGACCAAAGTCCAGCGCGCCGAGGCTCATGAGGTTTGCCGACGTGCGCGTCTGCAGCATGCCGGTCAGCGTCATCAGCATCGAGATCGGGATGACCGCCGCCGTGATCAGTGCGGCGCGGAAGTTCCCGAGCAGCAGGAAGAGGATGACGATGACGAGCAGCGCCCCTTCGGCGAGGTTCTTCTCGACCGTCCAGATCGTCCGCTCGACGAGCGACGTGCGATCATAGAGCGTTCGCACCTCGACACCCTCGGGGAGCGCCTTGGCCGCCTCTTCGAGCCGTTCCGCCGACGCCTGGGCGACGACGCGCGGGTTCTCGCCGATCAGCATCGCCACCGTGGCGAGCACGACCTCCTTGCCATTCTCGGTCGCCGCGCCGGTCCGGAGACCCGAGCCGATCGCGACATCGGCCACATCCTTGATGCGGATGGGCACGCCGCCGCGCGTCGTGATCAGGATTTCCGAGAGGTCCTGCTCGTTACCGGCCTGGCCGGGAACGCGGATCAGGATCTGCTCGCCGCCGCGCTCGACATAGCCTGCGCCGCGATTGGCATTGTTGCTCTCCAGCGCGCCGACGACGTCGTTGAGCGAGAGATTGAGCGACGCCAGCGCGGCGGGATTGGGGGTGATATGATATTGGCGGGCATAGCCGCCGATCGTGTTGATCTCCGCGACCCCGGGCACCGTGCGCATCTGCGGGCGGATGACCCAGTCGGTCATCGTCCGCAGATCCTCGGCATTATAGGGCGTCCCGTCAGGCTTCTTCGCGCCGGGCTTGGCCTCGACCGAGAACATGAAGATCTCGCCGAGCCCCGTCGAAATCGGTCCCATTTCGGGCTCGCTTCCGTCGGGGAGCTGCGCTTTCGCCGCCTGTATGCGTTCGTTCACCTGCTGGCGGGCGAAGTAGATGTCGGTGCCGTCCTTGAAAACCACCGTCACCTGGCTCAGCCCGTACCGCGAGATCGACCGCGTGTAGGAGAGGTTGGGGATACCGGCGATCGCGGTCTCGATCGGGAAGGTGATGCGTTGTTCGGCCTCGAGCGGCGAATAGCCTTCGGCCTCGGTGTTGATCTGCACCTGGACGTTGGTGATGTCGGGAACGGCATCGATCGGCAGCTTTGTCGCGCTCCAAGCACCCACCGCGCAGAGCAGCGCGACGAAGGCGAGGATGAGCCACCTTTGGCGGATCGAAAATCCTATGATTCGGGCTAACATTGTCCAATCCTCCCGATCAATGGTCGTGGCTCGCGCCGGACTTTTCGATGTCCGCGCGGATCAGGAAACTGCCCTTGGTGACGTAGCTCGTGCCCGGGTTGATACCGGAGAGAACCTCGGTCCATTCGGGCGACGAGCGGCCGAGCTTGAGCATCCGGACCTCATAGTCCTGCCCGAAATTGGCATAGACCACCTTGAAGTCGCGGAAGGGCTGGATCGCCTCGGTGCGCACGGCGAGCGGCACGCTTGCCGTATTGACCATGACCCGGCCGCGGAGCGCCATGCCCGGACGGAGCGCGCCGCTCCGGTTCGGGATGGTGGCGCGCATCAGCGCGGTTCCCGCCTCGGTATTGCCGTCGGGCAGATATTGACCGAGCGTGGTCGCGGCGATGCTGGTGCCGTCCTGCGTCTCGACCGTCACCTTCATCCCCGGGCGGATCAGCGAGAGATCGCGCGGGAAGATGTTGAACACCACTGTCGTCTGGCTGGGATCGGTGATCACATAGAGGGCGCGGTCGCCCGTGACGTCGCCCGGGTTCGCATTGCGTTCGGCAACCACGCCGCTCACCGTCGCCCGCACCGGATAGACCTGCAGGCTTTCGCTCGATTCGACGCGAGCGAGCAGGTCGCCGCGGCGGACATAATCGCCGACCGCCTTGGTGACCGACACCACGCGGCCGGGGAACTGGCCGCGGATTTCGGAGCGCGCCGTCGGCGAAAGCTCGACCGTCCCGAACAGTTCGCGCATGTCGCCAACCGTCGCCGGACCGACGACCGCGGTTTCGACGCCGCCCGCCTTGGCGGCTTCGGCGGTGATCCGCGTGCGCCCCTCGGGGCTCGCATATTTCCAGACGTGGCGCTTGCCGTCGGCGACGGCGACCACCTGGACATCAAAGCTGTGCGGCTCGGTCACGACCCCTTGGCCCGCCAGATATTTGCCCTGCGGCTGGAAAGCGAAGCGATCGACCTGCCCGCCGAGGCGGGTGAGCGTCATTTCGAGCTGGACTGACTTGGGATCGAGCGGCTTGCCGCCCCGCGACGGATAGACGCGGAAATGCGGATCGGTGCCATCTTCGAAGATCGTGACCTCGACCGCGAAGTCGCCGTCGGTCAGGAGGCGGCCGCCGTTTGGACCCTCAGCGGGCTCGTCGCCCTTCGCTTCGCCCTTTTCGGCTTCCTTGGCTCCCTCGCCGCAGGCCGAGAGGGGCAGGACGAGAAACAGCGCCGCTGCGGCGGCGCGTACAGATAGTTTGTTCATGGATTTGTCTCCGCAAGGTTGGCGGTGTCGAACCGGCCGGTGAGGCGATCGATTTCCGCGAGCAGGTCGCGGTAGTTCGTCATGGCCTCGGCCCATTGGCCCTGGATCTGGATGATGACGTCGGCGGCGTCCTGGACGTCGCTGAAGCGGAAGCCGCCGCGCCCATAGCCTTCGCGCACCTGAGCGAGCGTCTTCACCGCTTTCGGATAGACGTCGTTCATGATGCCCTCGGCGCGGACGCGCGCCGCATCGGCATCGGCCCGCAGCGAAGCCAGCCGCCGCAACCGGTCGAGCCGGTTCGCTTCTGACTGAAATTCGAGCTGTTGCCGTTCGGCCTGCGCCCGCGCGATATTGCCCTGGTTGCGGTCGAAGCGCCCGATCGGGATCGAAATCCCGCCGACGAGCGCGACGTCGTTCGTATCACGGAGGAAGCGCGTGCCTCCCGAGACCGTGACATCCTGTACGGCGCGGCTTTTCTCGACCACGACCCTTGCCCGGGCCTGGTCGACGGCGGCATCGAACACCGCGGCATCGGCCTCGGCGAGCGCCGGATCGCGCGGGTCGGGCTTCTCGATGCCTTCGGCGACCGTCAGATTTTCGACCGTACCGCCCCAGAAGGAGACGAGCAGCGCGCGCGCCGACTGGCGTTTCGCCACCGCCTCTTTCAGGGCAAGCTCGGCCTCGGTGATACGGGCATCCGCGCGCGTCTCGACGAAGAGCGGATCCTTGTACCCGCGCACGCGGCGGACGGCTTCGGACCGCATTTCCTTCTCGAGCTTGACGCGGTCCTCACCGATCCAGACGAGCTGCTCGGCGATCTGCACGTCGATATAGGCGCGCTGCACTTGCTGCGCGATGTCGAGCCGCACGACCCGCCATTGCGCTTCGGCCAGCACGACGCCGCGCTCGGCATAAGCCATGCGCGCCTCTCGCTTGCCGCCCCGTTCGAGCGGCTGCGCATAGGTGACGGTCAGCTCCGACTGCCGGAACAGGCCATAGCCTCCGGTTCCGGCGGCGTTTTCCATGTCGACGGACACGGTCGGATTGGGCCGGACCCGGGCCTGCAACTGGTCGGCGCGCGCGGCGTCGACCCCCGCTTCGCCCGCTCTAAGCTCGGGGGAAGCGGCAATGGCCCGCCCGACCGCCTGGTCGAGCGTTAGCGGCTGAGCCCAAAGGGACTCCGCCAGCAGCGCAGCCCCGGCCAACAGGGCGGCGCGCATATGGATATGCATAAATTCTCACTCCTGAACGAGACGACTGAGCGCAGGCCGGAAAGGGCCGCGCGGCAGGCGTGGTTCAGGCGAGGGGAGGGTTCAGGGGTGGCGCGAGGGCGCGCGAAGCAAGGCGCGTCGCGGGCCGGGTATAGTGGAGACCGCCCGAAAAACAGCGCAGGTCGCCATGACCCGAAAGCGCCTGGTCCGGCGCCACCGGGCAATTATGGTGACTGCCGTGGAGATCCGCATCCTGCTGGCCGCCCGAGGCGTCGCCGCCCTGGATATGGCCAGGTTCGTCGATCAGAAGATGGTGGGCGTCGCCCGCATGATGGGTGAGCGCAGCGTCCGCCGGCGCAGCAACGTGCAGCCCGCTGAGCAGCAGGACAATCACGAGCAGCAGGCGGAGAGGAGCGCCGGACATGGGCGCGCCCCTATCAGCGAACGGTCCGAACCGAAACCCCAAAATCAGGACGGGTCCGATTGCGGCGCTTTCGAAAGAGCCTGCCGCGCCTCTTCAATGCGAAGCGCAAGCGCACCTGGGACCGGCATGGGCCGAAAGGCGCTCACGCTCGCGCGGCCGCTGTTGCCCGCTGGAAGGCGGCCGGTCAGCGACCCCAGCGGAACGAGGAGGAGCCGCAGCGCCTGCCCGGCACCCTCCCGCCAGTTTCGCTGCGCGATCGCATAGCCCAGCATATGCCAATGCGATGCGAGGTGCGGAAGCATATAGGGCTGGCTCAGAATATGCTCCCATTCCAGCGCGCGCCACGCGGCCGCTTAATCGCCGAGTCGTCTTGCGTCTCGAAAAGCGGCCATTTGCTCGGTCAACAGCGGCGCGGCCGCGGACCATGGCAGGACATCGGACGTCGGATTGGTCGACATTTCGGCTCCCCTCTTCCTCGCGATCCCCTTTTGCACCCTGTAGTAGATACAGGGTCAAGCCCTCCGGTTGCGGCGCGAAACGGAGCCCGGAATTGCTCCAACCGCAACGGCGCGCCTGCGCATTGCCTTGCAGATGACAGCGGGCCTTGAAGCGTAATGAGACTATATCGGCACGATTGCGAATAGAATGGGATATTAAAATCGTCAAATTCTTCTTTTACTGGTTCCGGTAGTTCGAAGAGTTATTGATGCATCGCAGGGATTGTTGGAACTGTATGTCGATCATCACTTATGCCACTGACGCCATGTAACACTATTACAGGGTCCGTTCGAGCCCTTTGGTGGATGAGCCGAAGTCGATTGACAATCTTCTTCTTTCCTTTCGGTCGTCTCGATGCTAGGGGGCGGTTCCAATGCGGCGGATGATCCTCCTTTTCTTGACCCTTCTCCTTGCATCCGGGACGGTTGTCGGGTCGCTCGCGCATGCCACCGAAGATCGTGCGGAGAAGACATCTCTGATCGCCGCGCTGGACGCGGGCTGCCTCTCCGAACAGGCAACCGAGCTCGCCGAAAGCGACAAGGAGAAATCCTCGTCGGGCGAGCAGCAGAAATTCCCGTCCGCACCGCATGGCTGTCACGGCCATCATTCGGGCGTACCCGCCGAAGCGCTGATCGCTTCGACCGAAGAGCCGTGCAGCCAGTCGCACGCGCGCATCCTGGCGGCCGCCTTGCCGCCGGTCGCCTATATCGGGACATTCCGCCCTCCAATCGCCTGACGCTCTAGGTCTGTGCGCCCTTTTCGTGCGCGCCTCTCCCTGGAAACGTCAGGAGTCTCATTTTCATGAAATCCATAGTTGTCGCCGCGGCTCTCGCGGCGCTCGTTGCAGGCGCAAATGCCGCGCCCGCCGCTGCCCAGTCGGCAGGGGCGGAGCTGGTCGGCCCGCCTTCATCCACCGGCGAGGCGGTCCGCACCGGCCCGCTTCCCGCCCGATTGTCCCTTGCCCAGGCGATGGAGGAAGCCGACGCGCGTTCGCCGCGCGTGGTTGCCGCCGCCGCCGAAGTGGAGGCCGCGCGCGGTCGCCAGCGCCAGGCGGGCTATCGCTACAATCCGACGCTCAATGTCGATGTCGAGAATTTCGCGGGCACCGGACCCTATTCGGGGCTAAACGGCCTCGAAACGACGGTCTCGGTCAATCAGCGGCTCGACATCGGGGGCCGGCGCCGCGCGCGCATGACGCTCGCCGATGCCGAGTTTCTCGCGGCCCAGTACCGGCTCGAGATTGCCCGCGCCGACCTGGCCTTCGAGGTCCGGAACCAGTTCGCGACCGCGCTCGCCGCGCGCGACGGCCTCACGCTCGCCCGCGAGAATGAAGCCCGCGCGCGTGAACTCGTCCGCGTCGCCCAAGCCATGGTCGACACCGGCAACGAGCCGCCGCTCCGCGCCTTCCGCGCGAATGCGGCGCTCGTCCAGGCAACGGCCGAGCTCCGAACCGCAGAGGCCGAGGAAAGGACCGCCCGCCGTTCGCTGGCAGCACTCCTCGGAAGCTCGGTTCCGCCTGCCGAGCTGATCGAAGGCGATTTGTGGGTTGCACCGGTCACGGTGGACTCGCTGGCAACGCTCGATGTCCGCCTCGCGGAAACCGAGAAGCTGATCGCCGAGGCACGGCTCCAGGGGCAGCGCGCCGACGGGCGTCTCGATCCGTCGGTCGGCTTCGGTGTCCGGCAGCTTCGCGATACCGGCGACCGGGCGCTCATCGCCAATGTCTCGGTCCCGCTCCCCGTCTTCGACCGCAACCGCGGCAATATCTCGGCTGCCAAGTCCGATGTCGCCGCCGCGATCGCCCGGCGCGAGAATGCCGTGGTCAATGCCGAGGCGGAAATCGCCAATGCACAGGCCGAACTCGAAGCCGCCGAGGCGCGCCTTGCGGCGCTCGAAGGCAGCGGCATCGAGCAGGCCCGCGAGGGCGTGCGGCTTGCCGAGCTCAGCTACCGCGCCGGCAAGTCGACGCTCGTCGAGCTGATCGACGCGCAGCAGGCCTATGCCGCGACCCAGGCCGAGCTGATCGCAGCCCGGCAGGCCCGCGCCGAAGCCCGAGCGATCCTTTCCCGCCAGGCCGCGGCCGACGGCGACGCGGATCACCAGCCATGATCGCGCCGGTCCCATCAAGCAGCGGGGCCGAACGCCCCGCCATTCACATCAGTCAACAGGGGGGCGCTGCCGGTCGGCGCGCGAACCGCATCAACAGCGGAGACAGAATATGATCACCAAGGACAAGCGCCTTCTCGGCACTGTCGCGGGCGCCATGGCGCTCGCCGCCGTCACGGGCTTCGGCGTCGCGCGCTGTACCGCCGATCCGGCGCCCGCCCCGGCGGCCGAAGGCGGCGAGGAAGCGGCGAGTGAAGCCTTGCCCAGCAGCCTCGTCATCTCGCCCGAGAAGATCCAGGCGGCGGAGATCAGCGTCGAGACGATCAACGCGGGCGGACTCGGCTCCGAAATCATCTCGCAGGCGACCGTCACCGCCGCGCCGAGCGGCGAGGCAATCGTCACGGCACGCGCGGGCGGCGCGGTGACCCGGCTGTTCAAGCGGCTCGGCGATCCGGTTCGCGCCGGCGAGACGATCGCAATCGTCCAGAGCCGCGACGCCGCGCAGATCGCGGCAGAACGGGTCGCGGCCGATGCACGCTCGACGCTCGCGCAGAAGAATCTCCAGCGCGAGAAGACCTTGCTCGACCAGCGCGTGTCGGCGCGCGTGGATTATGAGCGGGCGCAGGCCGAAGCGGCAGCCGCCGCGGCGGAGGCGCAGCGCGCCCGCGCCGCAGCGAATGCAGCGCAGGTAACGCGCGACGGCAGCAGCGTGGTCGTCGCGAGCCCGATCTCGGGGCGCATTACCGCCGAAAGCGCCAGCCTCGGCGCCTTCGTCCAGCCCGAGACCGAATTGTTCCGCGTCGCCGATCCCTCGCAGGTCCAGATCGAGGCTGCCGTCGGTCCCGCCGACGCGCAGCGCCTGAGCTCGGGGGACCGGGCGATCATCGAACTGCCCGACGGCCGGACGATCGACGCGCGCGTGCGCGCCGTGACCCCGGGCCTCTCCGGCGACACGCGGTCGGCGACCGCCGTCCTCGATGTGCCGGGGTCGCTCCAGCCGGGCCTCGCGGTCCGGGTGCGTTTGCTGCCGAGCCGGGGCGGCGAGACGGGCGGTCCCGCCCGGATCGTGATCGCGGACGAGGCGCTGCAGACGCTCGAAGGCCGCGACGTGGTCTTCGTGCGGACGAACAATGGCTTCCGCGCCCAGCAGGTCACCGTCGGCCAGCGCAGCGCCGGCCGGGTCGAGATCCTGTCGGGGCTGAAGCCCGGCCAGATCGTCGCGACCAAGAACGCATTCCTGCTCAAGGCCGAACTCGGCAAGGGCGCGGGCGAGGAGGAATAGACCGTGATCGCAAAACTGATGGCGCTATCCGTCCGGCAACGCTGGGCGGTGCTCTTCCTCTTCCTCGCCATCGCGGGCCTCGGCGTCTGGCAGCTCACCAAGCTTCCGATCGACGCGGTCCCCGATATCACCAACAAACAGGTCCAGATCAACACGATCGACCCGCGTCTGTCGCCGGTCGAAATCGAGAAGCTGGTTACCTATCCGATCGAAATCTCGCTGGCAGGCATTCCGGGGCTCGAGACGACACGCTCGATCTCGCGCAACGGCTTCAGCCAGGTGACGGCGATCTTCACCGACGACACCGATCTCTATTTCGCACGCCAGCAAGTGGGCGAACGCCTGCTCCAGGCGGGCGAAAATCTGCCGGACGGGGTGCAGCCGCAGATCGGGCCGGTGACGACAGGTCTCGGCGAGGTCGTCATGTACACCGTCGGTTACAAGAACCCCGACGGCAAAGGGGCCAAGAAGGTCGCCGGGCAACCCGGCTGGCAGCCCGACGGCAGCTATCTGACCCCCGAAGGCGATATGCTCACCGATGAGATTGCCAAGGCCGGCTATCTGCGCACGGTCCAGGACTGGATCGTGAGCCCGCAATTGAAATCGGTCGGCGGCGTTGCCGGCGTCGACTCGATCGGCGGCTATGCCAAGACCTTCGTCGTCGAGCCCGACCCGACCCGCCTCACCAGCTACGGCATTTCCTACAGCGAACTCGGTGAAGCCCTCGAACGCGCCAATCTCGCAGTCGGCGCCAACTATTACAACCGGGCCGGCGAGGCCTATCTCGTGCGCGTCGATGCACGCGTCCGCTCGGTCGACGAAATCCGCAACGCCGTCGTCGCGACGCGCGGCGGGGTTCCCGTGACTGTGGGTCAGCTCGCCAATGTGAGGATCGGCGGCGACCTTCGCACCGGTGCGGGCAGCATGAACGGCAAGGAGGCGGTGATCGGCACCGTGCTCATGCTGATCGGTCAGAACAGCCGCACCGTGGCCGAGGATGTCTCGGCGAAGATCGCCCAGATTTCGAAGACCCTCCCGCCGGGCGTCGAGGTCAAGGTGGTGCTCGATCGCGCCAAGCTTGTGAACGCAACGGTCGGAACCGTCGAGAAGAACCTCACCGAGGGCGCGCTGCTCGTGGCGGCCGCGCTCTTCTTCCTGCTCGGCAACTGGCGCGCCGCGATCATCGCGGTGCTCGTCATTCCCTTCTCCTTCCTGATGATGGCGATGGGCATGAACGCGTTCCATGTTCCCGGTAACCTGATGAGCCTCGGCGCGCTCGACTTCGGCCTGATCGTCGACGGCGCGGTGATCATCATTGAAAACTGTCTGGCGAGGTTGGCGCACAGGCAGGAACATGAAGGGAGATTGCTCAATCTGCGCGAACGTCTCGAGGAGACGATGCGCGCCAGCCAGGAGATGATCAAACCGACCGTCTTCGGGCAGGCGATCATCCTGCTCGCCTTCGCGCCGCTGCTGATGTTCACGGGCGTCGAGGGCAAGACCTTTTCGCCGATGGCCATCACCATCATGCTCGCGCTCGTGGCCGCCTTCATCCTCGCGATCACGCTCGTTCCCGCGCTCGTCGCGCTGATGATCCGCGGCAAGGTGGCCGAGAAGGAAGTCTGGGCCATCCGGAAGACCAAGGAACGCTATCTGCCCTTGCTCGACAAGGCGATCGCGAAGCCATGGACTTTCATTGCGGGCGGTCTCGCCTTCTTCCTGCTGGCAATCCCGCCCTTCGGTCTGCTTGGCTCGGAATTCATTCCGCAGCTCGACGAGAAGAATATGGCGCTCGCCTCAACGCGCGTGCCATCGGTCAGCCTTGAGCAGTCGCTCACGATGCAGCGCAATGTCGAGAACGCGATCTCCAAATTGCCCGAAGTCGAGCTGATGTTCTCAAAAACGGGTACCGCCGAGGTGGCGACCGACCCGATGCCGCCGAACGTTTCCGACGGCTTCGTCATCCTGAAGCCGCAGGATCAGTGGCCGGCGGGTGTCGACAGCAAGGCCGACGTCGTCGAGCGGATCGAGAAAGCCGCCGGCGGCGAGCTCGGCCAGATGTTCGAGGTCAGTCAGCCGATCCAGCTCCGCTTCAACGAGCTGATCGCGGGTGTCCGCGGCGACGTGGCCATCAAGCTCTATGGTGACGATCTCGACAAGATGTCGCTCGCCGCGAACGAGATGGTCCGTGTGCTTCAGGGCATTCCGGGTGCGGGCAGCGTCAAGGCCGACCAGGTGGGCGGCGCTCCGACGCTCGATGTGAAGCTCGATCGCAATGCGATCGCGCGCTACGGGCTGTCGGTGCAGGAGGTTGCCGACACGGTGTCGGCGGCGCTCGGCGGCCGCGAATCCGGCCTGCTCTACGAAGGCGACCGGCGCTTCGACATCACGGTTCGCGTCCCCGATGCGACCCGGGTCAATCTCGACGACATCCGCGCGCTGCCCGTGCTTCTGCCTTCCGAGGGCGGCAACCGCGGACAGATTCCGCTCGCCCAGGTGGCACAGATCCGGCTGACCGAAGGGCTCAACCAGATCAGCCGCGAAAATGGCAAGCGGCGCGTCGTCGTCCAGGTGAACCTCGAAGGCCGCGATGCGGGCTCCTTCGTGGCCGAAGCGCAGGCGAAGATCGCCAATGTGAAGCTACCGGCGGGCTATTACATTGAATGGGGTGGTCAGTTCGAAAGCCTCCAGGCGGCGTCGAAGCGGCTCTCGATCGTGGTGCCGCTCTGCTTCGCGGGCATCTTCATCCTGCTTTACATGGCACTTGGTACCTTCGGGCGTGCAACTGCCGTGTTCCTTGCGGTGCCGCTCGGTCTCGCGGGGGGGGTGTTCACCCTGGCGCTAACGGGCATCAACTTCTCGGTGTCGGCGGCGGTGGGCTTCATCTGCCTTGCCGGCGTCGCGGTCCTCAACGGTCTCGTCGTCATGACGGCGATACGCGAGCGGCTCGAGGATGGAACGCCTCTCGTCGAGGCGATCCGCGAGGGCATGACCGAGAAGATGCGTGCGGTGATCATGACCGGCTTCGTGCCCGCGATCGGCTTCGTGCCGATGGCGCTCGCGACCGGGACGGGTGCCGAGGTGCAGAAGCCGCTCGCGACGACCGTCATCGGCGGTCTCATCGCGGCGACGATCCTGACGCTTCTGGTTCTTCCCGCCATCGCCAAGGTGGTGCTCGGATCGAACTGGCAGCCCGGCTTCATGAAACGCAAGTCCGAACCGGCCGAAGCGCCGGTCACGGAATAGGAGAGGAACATGCAAAAAGCATCCAAGCTCTTGCGCGTCTACACCGACGAATCTGCCTTTTTCGGTGACCAGCGCGTCTTCGAGTTCATTTCCGAACTCGCCCGCCAGCAAAAGCTGGCGGGGGTAACCGTCCTTGAAGCGGTTCTCGGTTTCGGCCGCTCGGCGCATCTTCACCGCAAGCATGCGCTGGAGAATGACCGGGCGGTCGTGATCGAGATCATCGACGACGAGCAGAAGCTGCGCGACTTCGCGGCGCAGCTCGCCGAAATACCGGACATCGGGCTCATCACGCTCGAAGCGGTGGATATCCTCGGCGGGAAATCCGCCGCGGAGTCCCCTGATGTCCAGAGCTGACCGGCACCTTGCCGGTCTACACCGCGGCGCAGGTCCCCGGCCTGCGTCGCGGACCAGCTTGCGCGAGCGAGGGGGCAGCCGATGTTCTCGGTAGGTACCTCGCTCCGCTTGCCGGTCCCGATCGGGCGTGTCTGGCGCCTGCTCGTCGATATCGAGCGATACGGCGACTGGCATCCGACGCTCCGCTTCACCGATCGTCCCGGTGATGAAGAGCGGCTCGACTATGTCTATTCGCCGCGCGGGGCGCGTGGACCCGAACTGTCGGCCGAGGGCCGGATCACCGGTCTCGACTGGCTTTCGGGTTTCTCATGGCGGACCGGTATGCGCGGTCTGCTCGTCATCGAGGAGAGTTACCGGCTCGAAAAGCTCGGTCAGGGCGTCGAGGTCACACACCGGCTCGACTGCCGCGGCGTCTTCTCCTGGCTCGGCTATCCCTTTCTGCGCCGCGCCTGCTCGGTGTTCCTGCGCCGCTCGAACGCGGCGCTCGAAAAGCATTTCCGCCGCACGACCGTCCAGTCGCGTTATGCGCGGCCGAGCGGACGGCGCGCATGATTTTGAGTTCGAAACCTGGCCGTCGGAGGCCCCTCTCATTCGCCCCCCTCACCACGGGCAGGGGTCTCCGGCGGTCAGGGAGGTGCGGGAGCCGGGTCGCATCCCGAGAAGGTTCCCGCACCTCATCCTGCCGTGCGTTTAACATGCGCCCGGACCGCAATGCCGATCGCCAAGTGAAAAGGATCGCATCATGAGTGACCAGTTGCGGCTCGATATTCCGCTACTCCTCCCCGAAGTCGCCGATACCGCCGACCGCTGCGTCGCGCGCCTGATGAGCGAACTCGAAGGACGCGAAGGCGTCGACAAGGTCCATGTGGTCCGGTCGAGCGACGCTTCGCCGCCGCAGCTCTGCATCCATTACCGTCCGGACATTCTCCCGCTCGAACGCGTGCGGCAGCTCGCGCGAAGCGCCGGCGCGGAGCTCACCGGCCAATATCAGCATCTCTTCTGGGACGATCTCGAGGGCGTCGGCCACGCGCGGCGCGCGCGGACGATCGGCCTTCGGCTTCGCGAAATGCCGGGCGTGATCGAAGCCGAAGTCGGCGCGGCGGGGACGCTGCGCGCCGAGTTCCAGCGCTCGGAAACCTCCATCGAAGCGATCAGAAAGGTATTGTCGGATATGGGCGTCACCCGGAAATCGGCTGCCGTCGCCGCGGCTGTCCCGGCACAAGCTGGACATGTGCATGGTGACGATGGTCATGATCATGGCCCCGATCACACCCACGGACCCGACCATAAGCATGGCCATACGGGGCCGGACGATCATGATCATGGTCATGACCATGGCGGGATATTCGGCGAACGCACCGAGCTGATTTTCGCCCTCCTTTGCGGTCTCGTCCTCGGCATCGGTTTCGCGATCGAGAAGTTCGAGGTCGCTCCCGGGTGGGTGAGCTTCGGCCTCTATCTTGCTGCCTATGGTTTCGGCGGCTGGTTCACCGTCCGTGAAGCGATCGAGAATCTGAAGCTCAAGCGCTTCGAGATCGACACGCTGATGCTCGTCGCCGCAGCCGGCGCGGCAGCGCTGGGCGCTTGGGCCGAAGGCGCGCTGCTTCTCTTCCTCTTCAGCTTGGGCCATGCGCTAGAACATTATGCCATGGGCCGCGCCAAGCGCGCGATCGAGGCGCTCGCCGAACTGGCGCCTCAGACCGCCGTGGTGAAGAACGACGACGGCAGCACGCGCGAAGTGGCGGTCGAGCTTCTGCAGATCGGCGACACGGTCGTGGTCAAGCCCAACGAGCGGCTCCCGGCTGACGGTTTTGTCGTCGCTGGGCGAACGGCAGTAGATCAGGCGCCCGTGACGGGAGAAAGCGTTCCCGTCGACAAAGAGCCTGTGCCGAGCCGCTCAATCGCCGCAGCAAGTCCCGATGCTATCGATTCAAAAAATCGGGTCTTCGCGGGTACGATCAACGGCTATGGGGTTATCCACGTTGCAGTGACACGGCTTGCCGGCGACTCTGCTCTCGCCAAAGTCGTTCAGATGGTAAGTGAAGCCGAAACGCAAAAGTCTCCGACCCAGCGATTCACCGACCGCTTCGAAAGGATTTTTGTTCCCAGCGTGCTCGCGTTGGTTTTTCTACTGCTCTTTTCCTGGGTCATTATAGACGAACCATTTCGCGACAGCTTCTATCGGGCAATGGCGGTCTTGGTTGCCGCTAGTCCCTGCGCGCTCGCAATAGCCACGCCGAGTGCTGTCCTTTCAGGGGTAGCCCGCGCCGCCCGTGGCGGTGTGCTCGTAAAGGGAGGTGGGCCGCTCGAAAGCCTCGGTTCGCTCACTGCACTGGCATTTGACAAGACCGGCACGCTTACGGAGGGGGAGCCACGGATTGTGTCCGTAATCCCTTCAGTCGATGTAACGGGCGACGAACTATTACGGGTTGCAATTTCGGTTGAACAGCTGAGCGATCATCCGCTGGCTCGCGCCATAGCTCGTGATGGCCGAGAACTGCTGGCTTCCGGGAATATTCCGGAAGCGCAGGATTTTAGAAGCCGCACTGGTGAGGGTGTCTCCGCGACCGTTGACGGCGAAGACGTGCTGATCGGGAAATCCGAGATGTTCGGGCGTAATGGTACGCCCCCCCTAGGTCCCGAACTCCTAGCAGAGATTGAGCGCTTGCGCTTGAACGGTCGGACCACAATGGCCGTTCGGAAGGGGACGCGCGACCTTGGGGTGATCGGACTAATGGACCAGCCCCGAAAATCAGCGCCTTCCACGATCTCTAAACTACGACACCTCGGGATTCGCCGCATGATCATGGTTTCGGGCGACAACCAGCAGGTCGCGGAGGCTGTCGCTGGTGAAGTCGGTATCGACGAGGCATGGGGCGACCTCATGCCTGATCAGAAAGTTGACGCCATACGCGATCTGAAGGCCAGGCAACCTGTAGCGATGGTCGGCGATGGCGTCAACGATGCTCCCGCTATGGCAAATGCTACCGTCGGCATCGCTATGGGGGCGGCTGGATCAGATGTCGCTCTTGAAGCCGCCGACGTCGCTTTGATGGCAGACGATCTCGCGCATCTGCCCTTCGCGATCGGTCTTAGTCGCCAGACGCGGCGGATCATTCGCCAGAATCTGGTCGTGAGCCTCGGCGTGGTTGTTGTCCTCGTGCCGGCGACGATCTTCGGGCTCGGTATCGGTCCCGCAGTCGCGGCGCATGAAGGTTCGACGCTCGTTGTTGTCGCCAACGCGCTGCGCCTGCTCGCCTATCGCGACCGCGTCGCGGACTGAGCGGTGACCAGGTCGCCGACGGCCCGGACCGCGCGTGCGAAGGAGGAAAGGAGACGTGATGGAGTTCGAGCGGGAGCATGATCTCCCCTATAGTCCGGAGCAGATATGGGCGGTTCTCGGCGACTTCGAGAACCACCGGATCTGGAATCCCTATGTCCGCATCGAGCGTTTGACCGAGGACCCGATCGCGATCCGCTATTCGATGCGAATGGATCCCCACAAGCCCAAGTTTCTCGAGGTTCCCGCTGCGGTAACGTCAGCGCGCCCCGGGGAAGAACTGATACTCGACGTGAAGCCTAGCTTCATCCTCCAGTTCGAGGAAAGCTACATCGTGACGCCGACGGCAAGCGGGACGAAGTTCGTCCACCGCTACCGCTGCCGCGGGCCCTTTGCCTGGCTCCGGCTTCCCGGCATCAAGACCAGCTTCCAGAGAATGATCGGGTCGATCGACGGCATCCTGCTCAGCTATCTCAAGTCCAAGTATAGCAAGCCGCAATCGCCGCCCCGGCGAACCAAACCGAAGTTCAGAGGTGGCCGGCGATGACGAGCTTTCCGCTTCTCGCTCCGTACAAATGGCGTTCGTTCGGCGCGGCCTGGACGAGTGCCCCCTTGTCGAGCCTCGCCGTCCTCTTCGTCGGCGAGGTCATGGGTCAGGCACCGTGCGATCTCTGCTGGTTTCAGCGCGCCTTCATGTTCCCGCTCGCGATCATTCTCGGCATCGCCGCGTTCAAGTCGGACCGCGCCGTCATTCCTTACGGGCTGGCGCTGGCCGCGGGAGGCAGCCTCGTCGCCCTCTATCATAGCCTGCTCTATGCCGGCGTCATTCCGGCCCCGATCGTCCCCTGCACCGGCGGTCCCTCCTGCTCGGGCGAGAGCATGGCGATCGGAGGCGTGCCGCTGCCCCTCCTGTCGCTCACCGCTTTCGCGATCATCCTTATCCTCTTGCTCAACTTCCAAAGGAGACTGAAATCATGAACAGACGTATCGGAGTGGTGGCCACGCTTGTCGTTTCGGCACTCGCCTTCACCGGCGGCGCGATGCTCTACAGCGGAACCGCCGAGGGCGAACCCACGAAGAAGGTCGTGGCGGGGCCCGTCGACAGCCTCATTCGCCCGCACTCGCCGATCATCGGCCCCAAGAATGCCCCGGTCACGATCGTCGAATTCTTCGACCCGTCGTGCGAGGCCTGCCGCGCCTTCTATCCGACGGTGAAGGGCATCGTCGCCAAATATCCCAAGGATGTGCGTCTTGTGATGCGCTACCTGCCGCTGCACCCCGGCTCGGCCGAGGCGATCGTGATCCTCGAAGCCGCGCGCGTGCAGGGCAAGCTTGTGCCGGTGACGGCGGCGCTGCTCGAGGCGCAGCCCGACTGGCATGACGGGAAGATGGACGGCGCCTGGGCCGCGGCCGAGAAGGCCGGCCTCAATGTCGCGAAAGCGCGCGCGATGCCGACCGCCGATGCGATGTCCTGGATGGAACAGGACATTGCCGACGCGCGCGCGGTCGGCGTCAAGGGCACCCCGACATTTTTTGTCAATGGCGAGATGCTCGTCCAGCCCAGCCCCGAACAGGTCGAGGCCCGAGTCCAGGCCGCCGTCGCGGCAAAGGGCAAATGAGGGCCGCACCCGCCCCGCTTCGTCCACGCGGGGCGGGTGCCCACCATCCGTCGCGACGCTGTCTCTCCCGCCATCGGCCTGTCGCATGGACACGCCGGGTCACCGGCCGATCGGCGGCGGTGGAGGAAATATTCACAGCGCATTCAAGCATGAAGGGGGATTTTGACCGCCACGAAAAGGAGAGACTGACATGCGAAAACTGATGACGATCGCGGCTGCGATGCTCGCCTTCGCGGTCCCCGGAACGGCGCTTGCCCAGCATCATGGCGATCGCGGCGGATATAGCCGCGGCCATGATGCGCCGCGTGGCCACGACCGCGACTATCGTTCGAACCGGCACGACCAGCCCTATTATGGCAATGACCGGGGCTATCGCGGCTACGACCCCTATTATCGCGGATACGATCGCCGCTACGAACGCCGCGACCGCTACGAGCGGCGCTATCAGAAGCGCCGGATGCACCACCACCATCGCGGGCGTCACTGGCGCGGGTGAGCCGGCAGGGACGTTGGCGCCGGGATAGTGCTCGTCTAGGAAGGGCCGCTTCTATGGGGGGATAGATGATGCGGCACCGATCCGAGACATGGCTTGCCTGGTTTTCGCTTTTCGCGACGACGATCCATTTCACCCTCGAAACCTGGTATCATATGGTCTGGGGGCAGCCGCTTCAGGCGTTGCTCGTCGACTATATCAGCGTGGCGCTGATGATTTTCGGGGCCGTGACATCGCTCCGCATCAGGCCGCGTAGTGCGGCCGGCCTGCTGGCCGCCGCCTGGACCTATAATCTCGGCTTCGGGTGGCGGAGCGCCTTTGGCAGATTGGAGGCGCTGGAGCGCGGCGCAGCGCCGGTCAACGGCGAGGCGTCCTTCGTCCTCCCGATCGTCGCGGCCTCTCTCATGATCGCGGCGATCGTGATGGTCTGGGCGCTCTTTCTCGCCTGGAGGCAGGCGTTGAGCCCTTCACCGGCGAACGGCTGACGGCGGGCGCGACACCCGGCTGATCGCTATCGCCGCGCGCGGTAGATCGAAATCGAGCCGGTCGGCGTCGGGATGACTTTCATCTCTTCGACCGCCTCGAAACCCGCGGCTTTAAGGATTCCCGGGACGCAGCCCTTCGCGTTGGGTTCAGTATATTCGAACCCGTCGAGCAGCTGGATCTGGCGAAAAAGCATGCGCATCAGCAGCGACCGCTGCTCGCCATAGTCGGCTATGAAAAGAGTCCCGCCCGGCCTCAGGAGCCTGAACATCTGCGCGGCAATCGCTTCCTTGACGGCCATCGGGCACTGGTGAAGGACAAGGCTTGATACGATCTTGTCGCATTGCCGGAGTGCGTCGATGCCGTCCAGCTCGTCGCCCATGGCCTCGAACCATCGAATCTCGGTATCGGCAACCTCAGCCTTGGCGCGCGCGATTTCCAGCACGGCGGGGTCGGGATCGACCGCCAGAACTATGCTTTCCGGCGCCGACTGCTTGAGGGCGATTGCAAATGTTCCCGTGCCGCACCCGATGTCGACGATCCGCTCGCCCGGCCGCGGTTCGGCGAAGCGCAGCAAGTCGCTTCGCCATCTTTTCTCTCTGGTCATGAGGGCTATGGCGGCATCGTAGCGGTCGAGCGATCCGCTCTTGCCGAGTGCCGGGACGAAGTCTCTTTGTGCGTCTGACATGATGCCCCTCTACTAGGCGTCATCACGCACCGGCTTGAACGGAGAGGCTATGATTCGATGAAAAGGTCGCTTGCCCGAATACCGAACATCGCCTTGATCGTGCGGGCGAAATGCGCGCTGTCGCTGAACCCGGCCATATGTGCGGCCTCGGTCGCGCTGCGGCGCATTCCCAATTCGTCGAAGGCGATAATCAACCGTCGCCAGAGCACAAAGCGCTGGAAGGGCATGCCGATCTCGGCGGCAAAGAGATGCCGGAAGCGGCCGAGCGAAAGGCGGCTCTCTTCCGCCACATCCGCGAGGCGGACAGAGCCCATGGGGATCAGGCGGTCAATCGAGGCGGCGGCGCGGGTGATGCGCGGATCGAGCGGGGGGCGGGTGCCTCGCATGAGCCAGTTTTTCCAGAAGGAACGCTGTCCCGGCATCTCGACATGAATCGGATCGGAGCAGATCAGCCGGTTTTTCAGTTCTACCGGCGGACCGAAGCCCACTGTCGGCTCGACGAACCATAATTCGGCCGCGGGAGCGGGGAGCAGCCGGTGCACGGTATCGGGTTCGATGAGCAAGCAACGCCCCGACAGGCGCGCGCCATCAGCAGTGACCACCGTAAGCGGCTCAGCACAGAATACTGCCTGCGCCGCAAAATGACGGTGCGCGGCGGCATCGCCAACCGAACCCGACCAGAGAGCATGATAGTCGCCGAGGCTAAGTCGGCCGTTCCAGTTGGACGTGTCGGGCATCGGGTCTCGATAGCAGGCCTAACTCATGTGCGTAACGGGCGCTGGGTTAGCTGTCTGGCTCGGAGGCTCTTTTCGGAAGCCGCCGCACGGCCAAGGAGAAGTGCGCCGACCCCGTGATGATTACCCTCATTGACCCTGCGTTGTCTCGACCCGGCGATGTTGCCGACTGTTGTGACGATAGCCGATCCAGAGGATTGCAAGCGCGAGAAGCTGGAGCAGCAACGGTTCGAGCGAAGGAAATATCCCCATCGTCGGGAAGCGAGGAAAATGAGCGAGCGGTGTGATGCCGAGGAGGCCGGCTTCCTGTAGCGCGCCCGCGCCCTTGCCGGCCAGGACAACCGCAAGGATGGCGATCAGTGCGGAGCTGTAGGCGAAAAATTTCCCGATCGGCAGGACCCGGCTGTAACGAAGCATGACCCATGCGATTGCTGCCAGGATCACCACTGCAGTTCCGGCTCCGGCAGCGATCGCGCTGCGGCTCCCTTGCGCGGCGAGAGCTGCGAAAAACAGGATGGTCTCAAAGACTTCCCGATAGACCACGAGGAAAGCGAGCCCGAACAGGAACCAGGCCGAGCGGCGCGAAAGCGCCTTGCCCATCGCTTCGCGGATATAGCGCTGCCAGCTCTCCGCGTGCGACTTTCCGTGCATCCAGATGCCGACCCAGACGAGCACGACTGCGGCGAAAAGCGAGCCAAATCCCTCTGTCAACTCGCGGTTCGCTCCGCTGATCGAGATTGCATAGGTCGCGACTGCCCAGGTTGCGCCGCCGGCAGCCAAGGCTGCGATCCAGCCGCCATGGACATAGGGTAGGACCTCAGGCCGTTCGGCCTTTCGCAAGAAAGCGATCATCGCCACGATGATCAGAAGCGCTTCGAGACCCTCGCGCAGCAAGATGGTAAGCGCCCCGACAAAGGTCGATGCGTCGCTGGCTGCATCGGGAGACAGTGCAGCTTCGGCATCGGCGAAAAGGGTTTCGACTGCGGCGGCTTTACCCGCGACCGCATCGACCGGCACACCTCGCGCGATGGACACGCGATAATCGGACATCGCGGATTCGATTTGCGCCATAAGGGCGGAATCGCGCGTCGTCAGGATCGGCTCAATCGGTTCGAAACCGTCGAGATAGGCGGACAGCGCGAGACGCTCTGCCTCGCTCCGGTTTCCCTTGCGGTATGCGGCAAGGCTTTGCGCCAATTTGTCACGCGCAACCGCAAGCGTCGCGGGCGAAGCGGTTGTCAATGCTTGGGGATCGGAACGCAAATAGGCGGTAAGCGCGTCGGCCTGCTCCGATCCCAGCCCACGACCAAGCACTTCCGGGCTGAGACTCGTGAAGGCTTGCAGGTCGGGGACCAGTTCGCGCGCCGCAGGGGTCTGGTTCCAGACACGCCGGCCGGCTGCGACGTCGCGAAATGCAAATCCACCGGCATAGGCTGCTACCGCCCAGCGGTCGTCGGAGGGCAAATGGGCAAAACTGGGCATGGACGTGCCTTCGAGCCCCTGTCCTATGACCTGATAGAGCGCGAACAGACTGCGCTTGCGAGCGCGTCCGGCGTCGGTGAAATCGATAGGTGCCGGGTCGAGCCCCTTGGCCTGATGTCCATTGCCATCGCCGCGCGCCCCATGACAGCTGGCGCAATTTTCCAGATAGACTTGGGCTCCGCGCCGGGGATCTGGAGCGTTGCGCGGCGCGAGGGGCACGGGGTAGGCGGCGAGGAGGTCCGCCGCGAGTCCGCGCGCCTGGCCAGCCACCTTGCCGGGGCTCGCCTTCGATGCGATCGCCGTCTGGAGTTGTCCCGCTTCACTGACAAGGCGAGCCCGCGCCGGGGATACCGGAAGCGCTTCGATCCCCTTGCGAACGGTGGCGGAAAACTCGGTCATCTCGGAATATTCGACCGTGCTCGTCACCACGCCATTCGAGACGGCTCCACCATAGTCGACCGCAACATAGTCCAGCAGGCGCCATATGGTCTGGACTTCGTCGGCATCAGTGCGGGCCTGTGCCGTCGGCACGACGAGGCCGCCGATTGCAGCAAGCGCGATCAGCAGAGAGAGAAAGCGGCGGGCGGGGGGCATTGGCCCTATTGTCCGGGCACAGTCGACAGTTCGCGCAATTCGGTCCGCGCGCTGCGTAGAATCTCATAGGCCGAATGCAGGAAAAGCGTGGCAATGATGGCGGCGACTGCAAGGTCGGGCCAGGCTTGCCCGGTCCATGCGACGAGGCCGGCGGCGATGATCACCGCCACATTGGCGATCGCGTCGTTGCGGCTGAACAGCCACACCGCCCGGACATTGGCGTCGCCTTCGCGGAACCGCGAGAGGACCGCGGCCGAGGTGAGGTTGACGAGGAGGGCGGCGGCGCCGATGCCGCCCATCAGCTCGGCTTCGGGCGGAACCGCGGTCAGGGCACGCCACAGCGCGACGCCGATGACCCCTATGCCGAGCGACAGCAGGAACAGGCCTTGGGCTAAGGCGATACGCGTGCGGGCGAGCGCAGTCCAGCCTATCGCGACGAGGCCGGCCAACGTGATCGTGCCGTCGCCGATAAAGTCGAGCGAGTCGGCTTTCAGCGCCTGGCTGTTGGCGATGAACCCGCCGACGATCTCGATCGCGCCGAAGCCGAGATTGAGAATTACGACGATCCACAAGGCCCTTCGATAGGCGGGATCGCGTTCGGCCCTGACGGTGTCGCCCGTGCAGCCGCAATTGCTGTCGTTGCTCATTCCCCTGTTCTACATTCTACAGTAACTGTAGAAGCAAGCTGAAATCGAAACGAGACTGAGAGGAAGGGAGATGGCGCGCGACACGCGGCTGCCGATCGGCGGCCTGGCGAAACGCACCGGCACCAAGGTAAACACGATCCGCTTCTATGAGGATATCGGATTGCTGCCTTGCGCAGCGCGCACAGCCTCTGGCCGGCGCACCTACGGGGATGAGGATGTCGGGCGCCTCGCATTCATCCGCAATGCCCGCGGCCTCGGCTTTTCGATCGATGAAATCCGGTCGTTGACGGCGCTGGCCTTGGGGCCGGGGCAGGACTGCGCCGAAATCCGCGCGCTTGCGGCGCGTCACCTGCTCGATGTCGATGAAAAGCTGGAACGGATGGCGCGGCTCCGTGCTGAACTTGCCCGTATCGTCCAGCTCTGCGATGGCGGGCCGGTGTCGGATTGCCGGGTCATCGAGGCCATCGCCGCCGGAAATGCCTAGCCGCCGCGCTATCGGGACTGTCGGCGGCTTGCGGCTCAGCCGCAGCAACTGCCCTTGCCGCCGTCAACCTGTATTGGCGGGCAGGGTACCGTGCCATAGGAACAGAAGACACAGCAGTCTCCTGGCAGCGGCTTGAGCAGCGCGCCGCATCCCTTGCAGTCGTAGAAATACTGACACGCATCGGTGGGCATGATTTCGTCGGCGATTTGACCGCAGAGCGGACACGTCAGCGTCGATTGCAGGACCGGCGAGGGATCAAGCATAGCGATAGCCAAGCCATAGGAGGACGGCGCCGAAGAGCAGGCCGACGAAGGTCACGACGCGCAGCGTCGCCGGCACGCATAGGCCATCGGCGCCGCAGCGCGCCGCGCGCATCTGCTGGCGCGCCAGCAGCACGCCACCGGCGACGAGCGAAATTGCGCCGAATGCGACGAACCAGAGCCGGTAGGGCGCGGCCGGGACCGCTATGCCGACGAGCCAGGCGGACCCGAGCCCCGCCGAGGCAAGCAGCATGGGAAGCGCGCAGCAGGTGGCTGCGAGAAAGCCCGATGCGATCCCGCCAAGCGCCAGCGAAATGGCCCCAAATCCTTTCGGACGCCTTGCATCTCCAGCCAAATTCTACCTCCTTGTTTCGCGGTATCGGCAAGTCTACCATCTGTAGTGACTACAGATGCAAGCGGAATCGCAATGGCCCCCTCAAGCACCATCCCCATCGGCGAGCTTTCTCGGCTTACCGGCTGCAATATCGAGACGATCCGCTATTATGAGCGCATCGGCATTCTGCCCGCGCCGGTCCGGTACGGGCGATTTCGCCGTTATGATTCAGCTGGTGTGCGGCGCCTTGCATTTGTGCGGCGCGCGCGCGAACTGGGTTTTCCCCTCGATACGGTCCGCACTTTGCTCCTTCTGGCCGAAGGCGGCAGCCATAGCTGCGATCAGGTGCGTCAAATGGCCGAGGGCCAGCTTGCCGAAGTCCTCGCCAAGCGCGCCGACCTCGACCGCATGGCCGCTGTCTTGGGCGATCTTGTCGAGGCGTGCGGCGCCGGCGATGCCGGGGGCTGCCCGCTTCTGGAGGCGCTGTCCGACTAGGTTTGAGTGCAGCCGTCTTCCGCCAACACCCCAAAGCAGCTATTGCGCGCGGCAGTTGGGCCGCCGCGCGCAATGGCGGCGCGTTACGGCGCCTTGTCGAGCTTGGTGATCGTCCCGGCCTTGCCGTCCCAGTCCAGTTCGAACGCGATCTTGTCGCCGACCTTGATATCCTTCAGCAGTTCGCCTTTCGCGGCGAAGCCCATCGTCATCGGCGGCCATTCGAGCTCGGCGATCGCACCATGATCGAGCGTGACCTGTCCTTTGGCGCTATCGATCGCGGTGACGGTAGCCGTGCCCTTGCCATGCTTGATTTCGGCCGGCGTCGCCATGGTTCCAACATCATCGGCCATGGCTGCCTTCTCTTCGGCTTTCGGCGCTTCGCCTTGCTTGTCGCAGCCGGCAAGCGCTGCGGCGAGCGCAAGGCCCAGCGCGATGATCGGCAGTTTCTTCATTTCGTTTCTCCTTTTGGTTGAGCTGGTTTTGCCGCTCGCCTGCGCATCAGCAGATAAGCGGCGGGAATGATGAACATCGACAGCAGCGGCGCGGTGAGCATGCCGCCAACCATCGGTGCGGCGATCCGGCTCATCACCTCGGAGCCGGTTCCGGTCCCAACGAGGATCGGGAACAGGCCTGCGAGGATGACCGCGACCGTCATCGCCTTGGGCCGGACGCGCAGCAGCGCACCGTCGCGCACCCCCGCCGCGACATCGCCGTCGCTGCGTGCAGCGAGCGCCTGCTTGAGGTAGATCAGCATCACCACACCGAACTCGGCCGACACCCCGGCGAGCGCGATAAAGCCGACGCCGCTCGCGACCGACTGGTTGTAGCCGAGCAGATAGAGCAGCCACAACCCGCCGGTGAGCGCGAACGGCAGGGTCCCCATGATGAGCAACGCCTCGTCGAGCCGCCGGAAGGTCAGATAGAGCAGCCCGAAGATGATCGCGAGCGTCACCGGGACGACTATCTTCATCCGCTCGGTCGCGCGCACCAGAAATTCGAACTGGCCGGTGTAGGAGACGCTGACCCCCGGCGGCAGCTTGACCTCGCGCGCGATCGCCGCCTGGATGTCGGCGACCAGCGTTTGCAAATCGCGCCCGCGGCCATCGACGTAAATCCAGGTCACCGGGCGGCCATTCTCGCTGCGCAGCATCGGCGGACCGTCGCTGATCCGCACTTCGGCGACGGTGCCGAGCGTGATCTGCTGGCGCGTCGGGGTCAGCACCGGCAGGTTGATGATTTCATCGAGGCTGTCGCGGATTTCGCGCGGATAGCGCACGCTGATCGGATAGCGCGCCAGCCCCTCGACCGTCTGCCCGATCGTCGCGCCGCCAATCGCGCCCGATACGATGGCTTGAACATCGGCGATGTTCATTCCATAGCGCGCCGCTGCACCGCGATCGATCTGGACATCGATGTAGCGCCCGCCGGTGAGCCGTTCGGCGAGCGCCGATGCGACGCCGGGCACCGTCTTGACGACATCCTCGATCCGCTTGGCGCTGGCGTCGATGGCCTTGAGGTCGGATCCCGCGACCTTGATCCCGATCGGGCTTTTGATCCCCGTCGCCAGCATATCGATCCGGTTGCGGATCGGCGGCACCCAGAAATTGGCGAGCCCCGGCACGCGCACCCGCGCGTCGAGTTCCTCGATCAGTTTTTCCGGTGTCATCCCCGCGCGCCATTCGCTCTTGGGTTTGAACTGGATCGTCGTTTCGAACATTTCGATCGGCGCCGGATCGGTCGCGGTGTCGGCGCGCCCCGCCTTGCCGAACACACGGCTAACCTCGGGGACCGTCTTGATCAGACGGTCGGTCTGCTGGAGCAATTTGCCCGCTTCGGCCACCGAAAGCCCGGGCAGCGCCGAGGGCATATAGAGGAGGTCGCCTTCGTTCATTTGCGGCATGAACTCGCCGCCAAGCCGCGCCATCGGCCACAGGCTGGTCGCAAAGACCAGTAGGGCGATGAACAACGCCTGTTTCGGACGCGCGAGCACCCAATCGAGCCCGGGGCGGTAGAGGCGGGTCAGCCAGCGATTGATCGGATTGGCATTCTCGCCGGGAATCTTGCCGCGAATGAGCCAGCCCATCAGCACCGGGACGAGCGTGATCGAAAGCAGGGCCGCCGCCGCCATCGCATAGGTCTTGGTGAAGGCGAGCGGCGCGAACAGCCGACCCTCCTGTCCTTGAAGCGCGAAAATCGGGATGAAGGAAAAAGTGATGATGAGCAGGCTGAGGAACAGTGCCGGGCCGACCTCGGCTGCCGCGCCGGTGATCGCGCGCCAGCGTTCGGTCCCTTCCAATTTCCGGTCGGGATTCTCGTGCGCCCAGCGTTCGATATGCTTGTGCGCATTTTCGATCATCACGACCGCTGCATCGACCATCGCTCCGATCGCGATCGCGATGCCGCCGAGCGACAATATATTGGCGTTCAGGCCTTGTGCGCGCATCGCGATGAAGGCGATGAGGATGCCGAGCGGCAGCGTCAGAATCGCCACCAGGGCCGATCGCGCGTGCCACAGGAACAGCGCACAGACGATCGCCACGACGATGAATTCCTCGACGAGCTTCGAGGTCAGATTATCGACCGCGCGGTCGATCAGCCCCGAGCGGTCATAGGTGGTGACGATCTCCACCCCCGGCGGAAGGCTGGCCTTTAGCGAATTCAGCTTGGCCCGGACATTCTCGATCACCTCGCGGGCGTTCTTGCCTTGCCGCATGACGATCACCCCGCCGGTGACTTCGCCTTCGCCATCAAGTTCAGCGATTCCGCGCCGCATCTCGGGACCGATTTGCACCGTCGCAATGTCGCCCACCGTCACCGGGACTCCGCCCGCGGCGGTGCGGATCGACACGGCGCGGAAATCGTCGAGGGTCTTCAGATAGCCGCTGGCGCGAACTATATATTCGGCCTCGGCCAGTTCGACCGTCGCGCCGCCGGTTTCCTGATTGGCGGCGGTCAGGGCGTCGCTGACTTCGCGCACGGTGACGCCATAGGATGCCAGTTTTTGGGGATCGAGGATGATCTGATATTGTTTGACCATCCCGCCGATGGTCGCGACCTCGGCGACGTCGGGGACGGCTTTCAATTCGTAACGCAGGAACCAGTCCTGGATCGAGCGCAGTTCGGCCAGATCATGCCGTCCGTTTTTGTCGACCAGCGCATATTCATAGATCCAGCCGACGCCGGTCGCATCGGGTCCGATCGACGCGGTCGCGCCGTCGGGCAATTTTCCCTGCACCTGGCTCAGATATTCGAGCACCCGGCTGCGCGCCCAATACAGGTCGGTGTCGTCGTCGAACAGCACATAGACGAAACTGTCGCCGACAAAGCTATAGCCGCGCACGACGCGCGCGCCCGGCACCGACAGCATCGTCGAACTGATCGGATAGGTCACCTGATCCTCGACGATCCGCGGCGCCTGCCCCGGATAGGTGGTGCGGATGATGACCTGAACGTCCGACAGATCGGGAATCGCATCGACTGGGGTCGTCCGCACTGCGGCGACACCGACGAGGGTCAGGATCAGTGCCGCGGCAACGACCAGTCCGCGTGCCGCGACCGAGGCGCGAATGATCCGCTCGATCATTTCGCGTCACCGAGCGGGCGGACGGCGATGCCGGTCAGGCTCGCCTCGGAATCGAGCAGGAACTGGCCCGATGCGACGACCCTCTCGCCCACCGCCAGCCCCTGCAGGATTTCGGTCTGGCCGCCGCCCTCGCGCCCTGTTTGCACTTCGGCGGGATGATAGCGCCCGTCGCCCGTCGCCAGCATGACGATGCTGCGCGTGCCGGTGCGGATGACCGCCTCGCTCGGCACCAGCAGCGCGGGTTTGGCGTTGCCGCCGAGCGTGACATTGGCGAACATGCCCGGGCGCAGCCGGCCGCCGCGATTGGCGAGTTCGATGCGCACGGTCAGCGTCCGGCTGTCGACCTGCGTCGTCGGCAGGATCGCGATGACGCGCCCGCCAAATGTTTCGCCGGGAAAGGCGGTGAGCGTCGCAACCGCGCGCTGGCCGACGCGCACCGCCCCGGCCTGAGCCTCGGGCAAGGAGGCGTTTAGCCAGACGGTGGCCAGCCCCGAGATTTCGGCGAGCGTCTGGCCCTGCGCCAGCGTAACGCCCGCCCGCGCGCTGAGGCTCTGCACGACGCCGCCGATCGGCGAACTGATCGTAACGGTTCCGCTTGTCCGCCCGGTCCGATCGACCCGGTTGATAACGGCGTCGGACATGCCGATCAGACGCAGCCGCTGCCGCGCCGCCGCTGTCAGCTCGGGCCGGCCGAGCTTCTTGACGCTCAGATATTCGGTCTGCGCGCCGCCCCAATCGGGCGACTGAACATCGGCGATCGGCGTCCCGGCGCCGATGACGTCGCCCGGGGCCAGCCGATAGACGCGCTCGACAAAGCCGTCCGAACGCGCCTGGACGATCGCGACGTCGCGTTCGTTGAAATCGACCGCGCCGGTGACGTCGAAGGTCGCCGCGAGGCTGCCCATCTCGGCGGCGACGACGCGCATTCCGAGATTTTGCATCGCCGACGGATCGATCGAAAAGCCCGGCGCGGCGTCGGCCCCGCCGCCTTCGTCGGCATATTTGGGTTCCAGCTCCATATCCATGAAGGGCGACTTGCCCGGCTTGTCGAACTTCTGGTTCGGGAACATCGGGTCGTAATAATAGAGGATCTTGCGCCCATCGCTTGTGGCGCCCGTCGGCACGTCGTCCGCGCCGCGCTGCCCGATCCAGTAACCGCCGCCGCCCGCGATCAGCACCGCGGCCAAAATCCCGGCGCGCCACCGCACCGCTGTCGTCGCTTCGGTCATCGCCCTGTCTCCCCATAGATATAATTGATCCGGATCGCGTCGCGCGCGACCTCGGCCTCGCGCGCCAGTACATCCACTTCGGCTTCGGCCAGCGCGAGCGTCGAGAGCAATGCGGTCCCGAGGTCGAGCTGGCCGGCGGCGTAGCTGGCGAGGTCAAGCTCGGCGCGCTTCTTCGCCAGTGGCACCAGCCGCGACTGCGCATTGCCGAGCTGTTCGTGATGCATGTGATGATCGGCGAGATCGGCGTCGAGGGCCGCGGCGATGTCGCGCTTTGCCGCTTCGCGATCGAGCCGCGCGCGCGTCGCCTCGCTCGCCCGCGCGGAGATCTTCGGGTCCTGCCGCTTCTTGGCGAAGAGCGGCAAGTCGATGGTGACGCCGAGCGTGACGAGGTCGCCATAATTGGGCTCGCGCCGCCCATAGGCCGCCGAGACGTTCCAGTCGGGCCGCTTGTCGGCGCGTGCGAGCCCGGTTTCGGCATCGGCCGCCAGCGCGCGCGCATCGAGCGCGCGCAGCCGCGGCAGCGCGTCGATTCCGGAGCGCAGCGCGCTTTCATCGACGACCGGCGGCGGCGGCGCGCCTGCCGTGTCGGCGGCGGCGTCGCCGGTGAAGCGCGCGAGCTGCGCGCGGGCGCGCGCAACCTCGGCGGCGAGCCCGCTGCGGCGATCCTGAATCTCGGCGCGGAGCTGTTCGGGTTCGAGCGCCTGCGCCGGCCGCGCCGCGCCGCTGGCCAACCGCGCGGTCACCGTCGCCTGCAAATCGTCGAGCTCGGCATCGAGCAATTCGAGCTTCTTGAGCCGTTTCTTGGCATAGAAAAGGTCGATCCAGGCGAGCGCCGTCGCCAGCCGGACGTCCTGCGCCGCGACCGCTTCGTCGGCGCGCGCGATCCCGATTTCGGCCAGCGCGCGCGTCGCACGCGCCCGGCGCTTGGCGGGATGGGTGAATTCCTGGCTGATACCGATCACCTGCATCGTGAAATTGTCGCGGTTGAGGCGGCCCGCGTCGGGGCCGGTGACCGGGAAATCCTTGATGGCCAGATCGAGTTTGGGATCGGGCAACCGGTCGGCCGCGATCGCCGCCGACTCGGCGGCGTCGATCCCCGCTTCGCGTCCGCGCAGTTCGGGCGCCTGGGTTTCGGCCAGCCGCAGCGCGGCGTCGAGTGTCAACGGCTCGGCATGAAGCGTCGCGGGCAGCGCGATCAGCATGGTCGCCGCAAAAAAATTGCGCATGATGTCCCCTTTTGTGGACCGGACAAGACCGCCCCCGACGCCTCTGTGCCGAGGGCGGAGAGCTTTACGCGCCGGGGTGTGGCATGGAGCCGCGGGACATTTTCTTCATGCAACCGGCCGGATCGGCCTTCATCATGTCGCAATCGCACTCGGCCATTTGCGCCGGTTTGTCCTTCACCCAGACGCGGACTCGCGACGTGGCATTGGACTTGTTCGGTCCCGGAACCTGGCGGGTCTGCCATTCATAACGGCCGCCCGATTGCACTTGGGCAAAAACGGGAGCGGCAAGCGTCGCTGCCGCGAGCGCGGCAACGGCAAAAAGCGGTTTCATGTTGAATTCCTCGGTTGAGAAAGCAAGAAAATGAGCGCCGAAACGGGTCGGCGGGCATCGTGCAATTCAGCCGAGAATTAGCGGTGGATTGGGTTCAGGCCCGAATGTCCGGCCATCCAGCGGCTGGATCGGTAGCGGGTCGAGCAGCCCTGTCATGTGAGTCGCCGCCACGATCAGCATGGGCGACGAAATGACGAGGGGCGGGAGCGCGCAACCCATCTTGGCAATGCAATCGAACGTCAGACCCTTGCAGGGCGCGTCGCCCTCGGATTTGTCCATTCCCATCATTTCGGCGCACTCGTCGCTCATCGACGTCGCCGCGGTTGTCGTATCGGACATCGGGATTGCCGGAGCAGACGCAAACGCGGCTTCCTGGCCGAGAAGGCCCAGCACAGCTCCGAAGAGAAGCAGCAGAGAAAGCCAACGTTTCACGGTCGAAGCATGTTCCTTGTCACTCCTGGCGTCAAACTGAAATTGCGGCGCCTGGACTGCTGCGTTGTTCGTGAGCAGCCCCTCCGCGGTTACACCCGGGCCAGATAATCCTTGCCCCGCCCGCCGCCATCAGGCCTTCGGCTTGCGCGAAGAACTGTGCAGGCTGATGATCCGCCATTTGCCGTCCGTCCACTTAAGCACGCTCGTCGCAACGCCATCACGTTCGACCGTTTCGCCGCTCGCGAGTATGATCGTGTAGGAATAGGTCTCGGTGGCGATCGCAACCTCGCCTTCGCCCCGCACCGAAACCTTATAGTCCTTGAAGGCGAAGGACCTGAACGCCTTGAGCTCGGGCGCGAGATGATGGTCGCGATAATGGGCGAAATTTCCTTCGACGCCGCCCGACTCGAAGATCTGGGCGTCGGGCGCGAACAGGGCTCCGACGCCCGACAGGTCGCGGCTCTCGATCGCCTGCTTATATTGCGCCAGCGTCGCGGCGGCCGCCTGATAATCCGGGGTTGCGGCCGCTTGGGCGGGAATCGCCATGGCCAGCGCCAGTCCGATCGCCGCTGCAATGAAACCTCTCATCCCCATTCTCCCTTTCTCAATACCCGCCGCCGAACGGCGCGGCGACGCTTCGATCAGATTTTCACGAACCGCAGCCGCAGCGAATTGGCGATCACGCTGACCGACGAGAGCGCCATCGCCGCGGCGGCGATGATCGGCGACAGGAGCAGCCCGAAGATCGGGTATAGCACGCCCGCCGCCACCGGAATGCCCGCGGCATTATAGGCGAAGGCGAAGAAGAGATTCTGGCGGATATTCGCCATTGTCGCATGGCTGAGATGCCGCGCCCGCACGATGCCGAGGAGGTCGCCGCGCAATAGTGTGACGCCCGCGCTTTCGATGGCGACGTCGGTTCCCGAACCCATGGCGATGCCGACATCGGCGGCGGCAAGCGCGGGGGCGTCGTTGACCCCGTCGCCGGCCATGGCGACGATCCCGCCCTCTTCGCGCAGCCGCTGGACGACGGCGCTCTTCTGGTCGGGGAGGACGTCGGCCTCGACATTGTCGATGCCGAGCCGCCGTGCGATCGCCTCGGCGGTGACGCGATTGTCGCCGGTGAGCATGATGACCTTGATTCCGGCTTCGCGCAGCGCCGCGAGTGCGTCGCTCGTCGTCTCCTTGACCGGATCTGCGATAGCGATGACGCCGGCCGCCTTGCCGTTGACCGCGATGTAGATCGCCGTCGCGCCGTCAGTGCGAAGGCGGTCGGCCGCCGCGGCGAGTGCGCCCAGATCGACGTCATATTCTTCGAGAAAGCTCGCATTGCCAAGGACGATCGCCTTGTCGTCGACCGCCCCGACGATGCCCTTGCCGACCGGCTGGTCGACTCCCGATGGCTCGACGAGCGCGAGGCCGCGGTCTTCCGCCGCTTTGACGATTGCGGCGGCCAATGGATGTTCGCTGCTGCGCTCGAGGCTCGCGGCAATCCGGAGGAGGTCGTTTTCCTCGAACCCTTCGGCGACTTCGATGGCGACGACCGAGGGTCTGCCTTCGGTCAGCGTCCCCGTCTTGTCGACGACGAGCGTGTCGACCTTCTCCATCCGCTCAAGCGCCTCGGCATTTTTGATCAGCACGCCGGCTTCGGCGCCGCGCCCCACGCCGACCATGATCGACATTGGCGTCGCGAGGCCGAGCGCGCAGGGACAGGCGATGATGAGCACCGAGACGGCGGCGATAAGGCCATAGGCCATGGCGGGCGCGGGGCCCAGAAGCGACCAGACAACGAAAGCGACAATGGCGACGACGATGACGCCGGGCACGAACCAGCCCGAAACGGTATCGGCGAGACGCTGGATCGGCGCCCGGCTGCGCTGCGCGTCGGCGACCATTTGTACGATCCGCGCGAGCATCGTGTCGCGCCCGACCTTCTCGCTGCGCATGAGCAGGCCGCCCGTCTGGTTGATCGTTCCGCCGATCAGCGCCGCGCCGGCCGCCTTGGTCACCGGCATCGATTCGCCCGTGACCATCGATTCGTCGACCGTGCCGCGGCCTTCTACGACGATGCCATCGACGGGGACTTTTTCGCCCGGACGGATGCGCAGCATGTCGCCGACCGCGACTTCCTCGAGCGCTACCTCCTCGTCGCTTCCATCGCTGCGGACGCGCCGGGCGAGCTTCGGTGTCAGGTCAAGGAGCGCGCGGATCGCGCCGCTCGTCGTCTCGCGGGCCCTGAGTTCGAGCACCTGCCCGAGTAGCACCAGCACCGTGATGACCGCGGCGGCCTCGAAATAGACCGCGACCGAGCCATCGGCGGCGCGGAAGGCTGCCGGGAAGATTTGCGGGAGAATCGCCGCGATCATGCTGTAGCCCCAGGCAACGCCCGTCCCCATCGCAATGAGGGTGAACATGTTGAGGCTCTTGTTGCGGATCGAGAGCCAGGCGCGCTCGAAGAAGGGCCAGCCCGCCCATAGAACGACGGGGGTCGCGAGCAGCATCTGGACCCAGTTGTTCGTCTGGCGGCCGACATATTGGTGGAGGCCTGTCAGATGGCCGCCCATCTCAAGTGCAAAGACTGGAAGGGCGAGAAGGAGGCCGACCCAGAAGCGACGCCGCATGTCGTGATATTCTTCGCTGGGGCCGTCCGACGCGGTTGGCATGACGGGCTCGAGTGCCATGCCGCAGATCGGGCAGCTTCCAGGGCCGGGGCGTTGGATCTCGGGATGCATCGGGCAGGTCCAGATGGCCCCCTCGGGTGCGTCGGCTGCGGTCGGCTCGCTTTTTGCGGCGTAAAGATCGGGATCGGCCTCGAATTTGGCGAGGCAGCCCGCGCTGCAAAAATGATGATGTTCGCCGTCGTGCGTCGCGATGTGCGGCGTGGTGGCCGGATCGACCGTCATGCCGCAGACCGGATCGGTGGTGCTCCCTCTGCCTTTTTCCGCGCCCTGATGATCGTGCATCGTCGCCGCTCCTGTACATGTAGGATGCCCGCTTGGTGGCGGGGCGTCCGAACGCCGCCGGCCGTGTTCGTCGTAGGCGGCTTTCCCTGACGGTTCCAGAATGAAGCCGCTCCTATCGATACGCAAGAAGAGCGGTTATCCCTCGGATTTTCTTTGCCCCGTGCAATCAGATCCGGGGTTTGTTGGCCTCGATGATCGCGATCGCACCGGTTGGCGTGCGAAACGTCTCAAGTTCGCGAACATCGCGAAAGCCGGCCTCTCTCATCAGCACCGGTAGCAATCCATCGGCGTTGGGTTGGGTGTCCTGGACGCCGTCGAGCTGCTGGATCGTCAGGCGGAACAGCAACCGCATGAGGCGGCTGCGCTGTTCCCCATAGTCCGCGACATAGAGTTTGCCGCCCGGCGCGAGCACCTGCCGGGCCTCGCGTAGCAGACGTGCCTTTTCCTCACGCCCGACCTGATGAAGGACGAGGCAGATCGCAATCTTGGCAGGCGGGGGCCAGTCATCGATCGCCGAAGCCGCGAAAAAGCCAACTCGAAACTCCGGCGGTGGAACAATCTGCGCGGTCTTCGTTCGGGCAATTCGCGTCGCTGCCTCGTCGGGGTCGAAACCAAGATAGCGGACGTCCCGGCTATGGCGAGCGATCGCCAGCGCAAGATTTCCCGCACCCGAGCCGATATCGAGAATGACGTCACCCTCGCCGAGCGCCATATGGCGAACGAGACGGTCGCGCCACACGCGCTCGCGCGTTGTCACCGCGACGCCGAAATCATAAAAGGGCGTCAGGAAGTGATATCCTGCCGCTGGCGTGTAGGATCTTGCTACGGGTTTCGGGTCGGGCATGGCCGTCTCCTTTCGACGCTTTGGCTTGCCGCCGGATTGCGGCCGCAATCGCCGGTCTCGACGAGACGCTTAAGGGCAAACAGGCGCGGCAGTCTTGAATGTTTCGCCGGGGCGACGCGGTGCGAGGCGCATCCGGCTCAGGGCACGATTTCGAACGCGAAGGCACTAAGGCCGGCCGAAGGCGTCACGCCTAGCCATTGAGCGCAGCGGCGCGTGAAGTGCGACTGATCGGCGAAGCCTCCCGCCGCCGCGGCGTCGGCAAGACCTCCGCCGCCGACCAGCGTCCGAACGGCGCGTTGAAGCTGGAGCCATTGCAGCAATTTGGCCGGAGGCACGCCGAAGTCGCGGCTGACGATTTCGCGGAGGCGCGAGGGCGAAAGGCAGGCGACGTCGGCCAAGGCGCGCGCGGTCGACAAATCGTCAGGGGCCGCGAGCACTTCGGACAGGCGGGCATCCACCGGACGCGCCTGCGAGCGGTCGAGATAGTCGGACGCCCAGCGCTTCGCGTCCGCGCCGCTTGCGATGTCACCTAGTCCGGCTGTCTCTATCGGCGTCAACAGGACAGGCGCCGATCCGGCGGACAGCCGGGTGCCGGCACGAAAAAGCGGGTCGAGATAAAATGACCGCACGAGGGCGCCCGGCGGCCCGAGGCGGTGCCGGACATGCGACGCTATCGCAATGGCGTGTCCGGCGGGAACTATCAGGTCGGCATCACCGGAAATTTCGAGGTCGCGTTCGATGGCGAGGCTGATCTGGTGCGCCACATGGTTATGGGGACGGCTGCTCCCGATGCGCGCGTCAATGAGCGCCCAGCCGGTCCCGAGCATGATCGAACCCGACCAAGAGGCGGTGCTTGGGGTCAAACCGGATCGGCGGTGACGAAGGGTTCGAGCGTACCGAACCAGGCAACCAGCGCGAGTATGGCGAGCGCGGCCGACGCTTCGATGATGAGGCTTCTGCGCATGGCTGCAATCGCGAGGTCGGGGTCGGCGTCGACATTGTCGGTATCGGTCCCCGGGACGGCGGCCGCGAGCGCCGGGGTCAGCCGCCAGCGGTTCGCCGCCGCGAGCGCCAGCATCAGTCCGAACAGCGCAAGCTTGGCGAGAAGCAATTGTCCATAGGGCGAGCCGAGGGAACGGCCGAGATTCTCGGCGCCGACGATCATCTGGCTGTTGACGAGGCCGGTGGCGGCGATGACGAGGACGCAGATCGTACCGACGCGCGAGAATTGATCGAGGCTCCGCGCCGCAATTTGGAGTCCGCCCGGCCATTCGCGGACACGACGTGGTGAGATCAGGATCAGGAAGGCGCCGATCGCGCCGATCCAGACCGCCGCTGCAATCAGGTGCAAGATGTCGCTGATCCGGTGCACGGTGCCTGCGGCGCCTTCGGTCGCGCCGGCGTGGCCGGACCAGACCAGACTCGCGACGGCCACCGAGCCCGCGGCCGCGAGTACGGCGGCCGAAGTTGTCGGCCAGCGGACCATCCAGATCGCGACTCCCAGCGCGAGCAGCAGCGCTGCGCTCCGGTAGACCCAGGCTGTGCCGACCTCGGTCTCGCGAACAAGGTCCCAAAAAGGCTGGAGTTCCAGGGAGAGGAGCCCCACACCCTGCATCGAAGCCGCGAGCACGCCCATCCCCAAGATGGAGAGAAGCAGTCCGGCGGCGCAGAGCCATCGCTCTGCGCGCCAGATCGAGGCCATCATCGACTGCGGCGCAAGGCGTTCGCTCCGTGTCAGCGCAAAAAGCGGGAACGCAGCAAGGCCGGCGATGAGCATCAGGTCCGCATAAAGTGCGAACCTGATGCCGATCAGAACGGGGTCCCCCACCGTCTTTTACTTTACGGTGAAGCTGAATTCGCTGCCCATGCGGTGGGTATCAGCGCCCGCCGCCGACCATGTGACCTTGTAGGTTCCGGCTGTCAGCGGCCGCTTGAGCATCAGCATCGCCGACTTGCCCTCTTTGCCCATCATCGACGAGTAAGGCACCTTCATCGGGGCATGATTGGCCATGCCGGGCATGCCGGTCATGACCAGCTCGGTCTTGAGGGTCGAGGCGACGATCTTTTCGTTGAACTGAAGATTGACCGACGTGACCTTCGAAACGGTCGAATTGGCGGCGGGCGTCGAGCTGACGAGCTTGGTGTGCGCGCTTGCCGTGGCCGGCATGAGAAGCAGAGCGAAAGCCGCCGCTGCAGAGGGGAGAAGAGACTTGAACATGAACACCTCCAAATGCGTGTCTGTCCTGCTAATACGCAGGATATCGGCATGGCCCTCAAATATTCCGGAATAATATTCTGGTGTGAGGGGTGAGGCGCTTCGGCGCGTATGTACAATGATGGAAAGGTTTGAAGAGACGATCGATGGATAAGGAGCTTCGCATTTTGAACAGGATCGATCTGCCCGCAGCGCTCGATGCGCTCGATGATCGCATCATGGGCGCATTGGCGATCCGCCGGCGCGAAGCGGTAGCGATGCGCCGCCTGATGGCGCTCGCGGCCTTTGTCTCGCTCGGCGGCGGTGTCTTTGCGGGGAGTGCGATTTCCCAGCCGGCGGTCGCGGCAAGCCCCCTGACCCCATTCGGCCCGCCTAGCGCATTGGTGCCTTCCACCTTGCTGGATGTACAGTAGCGATGCCGTCGCGCCGTCTTCTTCTCTTGGGGCTCATTGCCTTCGCCGCGGCGATTGCCGGCGTGTTCATCGGCCGTCTGGTAGCCGATGCGCCCAAAGCCAGCGAAACCGAACTTCATGCGCTTCTCCACGGCCAACTCGACCTGACCCCGGAGCAGGAAAAGAAACTCGAGCGGATCGAAGCCGACTTCGCCGGTCGCCGCCAGGCGCTCGAACTCGAGATGCGCGCCGCCAATGTCCGGCTCGCGCAGGCGATCGAAGCCGAGCATGGCTATGGACCGCGCGTCACCGAGGCGATCGACGAGACGCATGAGGTGATGGGGACATTGCAGAAGGAAACGCTCCAGCATCTCTTCGCGATGCGCGGGGTTCTCAACCCCGATCAAGCGGAAATGTTCGACAAAAGCGTGGTCAAGGCGCTGACCGCCGATGCGCGGTGAGCGCCGACCTATCGCAATGTAGCGACCAGGATCTGGCGGCCTTTGCGCGCGCGCACCGCGAAGACGCCTATCGCGAGTTGCTGCGCCGTTACAAAACGGGCGTCTACCGGCTCATCGTAAAGCAGATCGGCGATGCCGACGAGGCGATGGATTTGACGCAGGAGACGTTCGTCTCCGGCTTTTCGGCGCTCGATCGCTATGATGGCGAACGCCCCTTCCGCACATGGATCGCCCGTATCGCGCTCAACAAATGTCGCGACTGGGCACGACGGCGAAAGGTGCGCGCCTTTTTCTCCCGCGCGCTCCCGCTCGAAAATGCGCATCACGTAGCAAGCGATGGTCCTGGGCCCGATTCCGCGGCGACCGACAGGCGAGAGCTCGCCAGGGTTCGCGGGGCGATCGATCAGCTGCCGCAGAATTTGCGCGAAGTGTTGCTCCTCCGCGGTGTCGACGAGGTCAGCCAGGCCGAAACAGCGGTCATTTTGCGGGTCAGCGAGAAAACAGTCGAAACGCGCCTCTATCGAGCGCGGACCAGGCTCCGGGAATTGCTCGCGGGAACATCTGCGAGCGCCGAGGGTTGAGGGTTCGACCGCTCGTTCAGGCGGCATCTCCTCATCGTCCGGCATTTTTATTGAGGGGCAGGCGTGCCGCCTGCGTATAGCTTTAGGAACAGTCAGTAACGGTCGGAAAGAATATGCAGATGGAAAGGCGTCGGTTCGTCAGTGGAGCTTTGGGTGGAGGGGCTGCTGCGGCGATGGCCGCATGGTTCCCGGCCTGGGCCCAGCCGGTGTCGTCCGGCATCACCGCGCCGCTTCCGACCGTATCCGGCAATGACATAACGCTGCGCATCGCGCGCCAGACGATGCGCATCGACGGCAAGGTCAGTCGCGCGATCGGGATCAACGGCACCGTGCCCGCGCCGCTCGTCCGGCTGAAGGAGGGACAAAACGCGCGCCTCACCGTCGTCAACGATCTCGACGAGGACAGCTCGATCCACTGGCACGGCCTGATCCTGCCGTTCCAGATGGACGGCGTGCCCGGCGTCAGCTTCCCCGGGATCAAGCCGCGCTCGAAGTTTGTCTATGAATTCCCGGTCGTTCAATCGGGGACCTATTGGTATCACAGCCATTCGGGGCTTCAGGAACAGCTCGGCCATTATGGCCCGATCGTCATCGATCCCGCGGGCGCCGACCCGATCGGCTACGACCGCGAGCATGTCGTCGTCCTGTCCGACCACAGTCAATTGTCGCCCGAGGCGATCTTCCGCAAGCTCAAGGTCAATCCCGGCCATTTCAACATGCAGCGCCAGACGCTGGCGGGCCTGCTTGCCGGCAAGGATCAACCGCTCAAGGAGCGGATCGATTGGGGCAAGATGCGGATGGACCCGACCGACGTCGCCGACGTCAATGGTTCGACCTACACCTTCCTCGTCAACGGCCATGGTCCGCGCGACAACTGGACCGCGCTCTTCAGCCCCGGCGAGCGGGTACGCCTGCGCATCGTCAATGCGTCGGCGATGACGATCTTCAACGTCCGTATCCCGGGCCTCAGGATGACCGTCGTCCAGGCTGATGGGCTCAATGTCGTGCCGACCGAAATCGACGAGTTCCAGATCGCGGTCGCCGAAACCTATGACGTCATCGTGACCCCGGTCGAGGACCGTGCTTATACGCTCGTTGCCGAGGCCAATGACCGCTCGGGCATGGGACGCGCGACGCTCGCACCGCGCGCTGGCATGGTCGCCGAGGTGCCGCCGCTCCGCGAACGGCCGCTCGCGACCATGAAGGACATGGGCATGGGCGACATGTCGGGCGGCGCGATGGCGGGTATGGACCATTCGGGCGGCGATATGGGCGCCATGCCCATGCCGGCGAGCGACCCTTCTTGTCCTCCCGAACATGCCAAGATGGGCCATTGTACGCCAGCGGGGGAAAGCGGCGCGATGGCGGGCATGGATCATGGATCTGGCGGAGGCATGCAGCACAGCATGCGCGACTTCAGTGTCGCGCCGCAGGTCAAGCGCGATCCCAGCGTTCAGACGATCTCGCCGATGCCGATGGATCGCATGGGCGAGCCGGGGCAGGGACTGGAGAATGTCGGGCACAAGGTGCTGACCTACCATGACCTTGTCGCGCTCGAGCGCAACCCCGATACCCGCGCCGCCTCGCGCTCGCTCGACATCCATCTGACCGGCAATATGGAACGCTTCATGTGGTCGTTCGACGGCATCAAGATGTCCGACTATCACGAGCCCATCCCCTTCATCGAGGGAGAGCGCGTGCGGATCAACCTCATCAACGATTCGATGATGAGCCACCCAATCCATCTGCATGGCCATTTCTTCGAACTGGTCACGGGGAAAGGCGATCATGCGCCGCGCAAGCATACGGTGCTCGTCCAGCCGGGCGGGATCGCGAGCTTCGACTTCACCGCCGACGCGCTCGGTGACTGGGCGTTCCACTGCCACCTTCTCTATCACATGCATGCCGGAATGATGCGCGTCGTGAGCGTCCGTCCGAAGGGAGACGGCGAATGACCCGGGTCGCGCTCCTCCTTGCCGGCATCGCACCCTTTGCGGTCGCCGTTCCGGCTGCTGCGCAGTCGATGGACCATTCGATGCACGGTTCGAAGCCTGCTTCGAAACCCGCTCCCGCGCCGGCGACTGAGCCGCCAGTTGAAGCGCCGATGGACCATGGCAACATGCAGGGCATGGACATGGCGCCTGAAGCTTCGACCTGTCCACCGGAACATGCCGCGATGGGTCATTGCACGGCGGGCGACAAGGCTTCCGAGAAGCTGGCTGCCGATATGGGCGCGATGGAGCCCGACACTGCGGCGCCTTCCGATGCCGACTGTCCCCCCGAACATGCCAAAATGGGCCACTGCACCCCGCAAGCCGGCCCCGCCGATACGACGTCCCCGCAGCCGGGGATGGAAAATATGCCGGGAATGGAGGCGATGCCGGGAATGGAAGCGATGCCTGGGATGGGCAGCGCGAGCGGAACGGACTTGCCGCCCGGCGATGCTACCGCTCCGGCGCCCCCCGGCGACTGGTATGCCGACCGCATCTACCCGAAAGCCGAAATGGAACATTCGCGGCATGACATGATGAAGGAAAATGGGGGGCAGACTGTCGGGTTCATCAGCTTCAACCTCGCGGAATATCAGGCGCGCAAGGGCCGTGACGGCTTTCGATGGGACGGTGAGGCCTGGTATGGTGGCGATATCAACCGGCTGACGCTGAAGAGCGAAGGCGAGGCCGTTTTCGGCGAAGGGATCGAGGGTGCCGAGGTTCAGGCGCTCTACAGCCGAACGATCGGACCCTATTTCAATGCGCAGGCAGGTATCAGACAAGATCTTGGGCCTGGCCCCGATCGCACCTATGCAACGGTCGGCTTCGAGGGTCTTGCTCCCTATTGGTTCGAGGTCGAGGGCGCGCTTTTCCTCTCCAACAAGGGGGATTTGCTCGGCCGTCTCGAAGGATATTACGACCAGCGTATCACGCAGAAACTGATTTTGCAGCCGAGGGCGGAGCTGAATTTCGCCCTGCAGGATGTTCCTGAAACCGGCGTCGGCTCGGGCCTGTCCGACGTCGAGCTGGGTCTTCGCCTGCGCTACGAGATCGTGAAGGAGTTCGCACCCTATTTGGGCGTCGAGTGGGCGCGAAAGCTCGGCGATACTGCGCGCTTCGCGCGCGCGGCCGGTGAGGATCCGGGTGGCGTCAGCTTTGTGATGGGCGTGCGCACCTGGTTCTAGAAGTATCGAGGAGTGGCAACACGTCGAGGAGATATGCCGTGAAACCAGCCTATCGCAGCCTTGCGCTGCAGACCATTGTCAGTGGCATCATCATGTATCTGGTGATGTTCGTGATGATCGACCGCCTCTCGAGCTTCTACAACAACCTCAACATGTTCTATATGACGCTGATGATGGTGTCGCCGATGGTCGTCATCATGATCGTCGCAATGCCGGGCATGTTTTCGTCCAAGCGCTTCAACACACTGTTGCTGCTCGGATCGGCTGTCGCCTTCTTCGGGAGCTTCGCGCTCATCCGGACCCAGGCGACGATCGGCGACACCGCCTTTTTGCGCTCAATGATCCCGCATCATTCGGGAGCGATCCTGATGTGCGAGCAGGCTTCGCTCAAGGATCCAGAAATTCGCGAACTGTGCCGCGGCATCGTCGCGGGACAGGCGGCCGAAATCGAACAGATGAAATCCATCCTCGCGAGGAAATGATATGACAAGTCCCATGACGCGCCGCAATCTTCTCGGCTTGGTGGTGGCCGGCTCGGGCATGGCGCTGGCGGCCTGTAACGCTTCGCCGGGATCCGTGCCGATCGGCGAGACGGAGGCCGCTCGTGAACCCCGTGCCGATGCTGCAAGCGCCAAGCGGATGCTCGTCTATCGCGATCCCGAATGCGGATGCTGCGAGGCCTGGGCCGATATCGCGCGCAAGGCGGGGTATGAGGTGACCGTCGAAAACCGGTCGGACATGACCGAGGTCAAGGCGCGTCACCACGTTCCCGAGCAGCTCGCCTCGTGCCACACGGCGGTCGTCGGCGACTATGCGATCGAAGGTCATGTGCCGATGCAGCATGTCGCGCAGCTGCTCCGGGACCGGCCCCGCGACATTTATGGGATCGCAGTTCCGGGCATGCCGCGCGGCTCGCCGGGTATGGAGATGCCCGATGGAAGCGCGGATGGATTCGAAGTCATTGCCTTTGGCCCGGATGGCAAGTCGATGGTGTTCGGCGCCTGATCGGCGACACGCTTTGCGACGAAGCAAGGGCTTGCGAGCCGGGAGAGAGGGACGCGGGCGCCATATATAACTTAATGGAATGACCCTCTCGTTTGTGGCGATGAGTCGTGATTATTTCTGGCCATGACCCAAGCGCAGCGATAGCCCGCTGAGGAAGCCGAGAGCTTTCGCAAATGGAGGGGACCCATGAGAAAATTTTTTCGCACGAGTGGCTCGATCGCCGCTGTCCTGGCCGCCTCGTCGGCCATGGCCGCCTTCGCGCAAGAGAATGGCGAGGAGGCATCGAAGCCGGGTGCATCGCAGGGCGAGATCATCGTGACCGGTACGCGGCGGAACGACCTAAAGGCTGCGGACTCGGCTCAGCCGATCGATATCATTACCGGCGCAGAACTGCTCGAAAAGGGCACGGCCGACATGAACGACCTCCTTCGCACCGAGGTTCCATCGCTCAACGTCCAGCGTCTCGTCAGCAATGACGGGGCCGTCTTCACCCGGCCCTTCTCGCTTCGCGGTCTGCCGCCGGACCAGACGCTGGTGCTCGTGAACGGCAAGCGGCGCCATCGCGGCGCGACGGTCCAGTTCACCAATGTTCCCTATATCCGGGGATCGCAGGGACCCGATCTTTCGGCGATCCCGTCGATCGCGATCGGCCAGCTCGAGGTGCTGCGCGACGGCGCGTCGGCGCTCTACGGATCGGATGCCATCGCCGGCGTGCTCAATTTCGGGCTGCGCCGTGACCGCGAGGGGGGCTTGCTGATCGCCCGCTACGGTCAATTCTACAAGGGCGACGGCGAGGATGTCCTCATCCAGGGCAATGTCGGGCTTCCCTTCACCGATGCCGGTTTCGTCAACATCAGCGGCGAATATGTAAACGCGAATACGACGTCGCGCGGCGTTCAGCGCCCCGACGCGCAGGCGCTCATCGATGCGGGCGTCGAGGGCGTCCCGGTCCCGGCGCAGCGCTGGGGTAATCCCGAGTCCGAAGCGGCCCGCATCTTCGTCAATGCCGGTATCGACCTGTCGGACGAGATGGAATTCTATACCTTCGGCAATTACAGCTGGAGCCGTGGGACGACGGCCTTCTTCTACCGCCATCCCGACACGAGCTTCATTTCTACCTCGATCCCGCTCACCAGCACTCCGGGGGGGCAACGCTTCAGCTTTCGCCAGCTCTATCCGGGCGGTTTTACGCCGGAATTCGGGGCCACGGTCACCGATGCCGCGCTCGCTGCCGGCCTCAAGGGCGAATTCTCGTCGGGCCTGACTTATGATCTCAGCGCCTCTTATGGGCAGAACCAAGCGTCCTACCGGATCGACAACACGGTCAATCCGTCGCTTGGGCTAAGCTCGCCGACGTCGTTCAAGCCGGGGCAACTCGAACAGCGCGAGCTCGCCTTCAACCTCGATCTCACCTACCCGATTGCCATCGGCACCGCCGATCCGCTGACCCTCGCCGGCGGCCTCGAATATCGGCGCGAGACATATGAGATTACCGCGGGCGATATCGCGTCGTGGCAGGTCGGCCCCTTCGCCTCGGTCGTCGACCCCGATACCGGGAACAGAGTGGGGCTCCCCGTCGGCTCAAACGGATTTCCCGGATTCAGCCCGATACAGGCCGGCGAGTTCGCGCGCCGCAACTGGGCCGCCTACACGTCGCTTGAAGGCAATCTCACAGAGGCGCTGCAATTCGGCCTCGCCGGTCGATACGAGAATTATTCGGATTTCGGCTCGAAGTTCACCTGGAAGGTGAACGCACGATATGATTTTTCCGACCTGTTCGCGGTTCGCGGCTCGGTCAATACCGGCTTTCGCGCCCCCACGCCCGGCCAGTCGAATGCCTCGCAGGTCCAGACCAATATCGACTCGGTCACGGGCGCGCCGCTGACGGCGGGCATCATCGCCCCCAATAATCCGGTGGCGCAATTCTTCGGGGCGACGCCGCTCCGGCCGGAAAAATCCTTCAACCTGGCGGGCGGCATCGTCGTGAAGCCGTCCAATCGCGTCACCTTCACGCTCGATTATTTCAACATCAAGGTCGAAGACCGGATCGCGGTATCGGGCAATTTCAACCTCACGCCGGCGCAGCGGGCGCAGCTTGCGGCGCTCGGCATTCCGGGCGGGGATTCCTTCCAGCAGGTGAGCTTCTTTACCAACTCCTTCGACAGCCGCACCCAGGGGGTCGACGCCGTACTGACCGTCGGCTTCGACCTCGGCGCAGGCAAGGCAACACTGGGCCTCAACGGCAATTATACGAAGACAGACGTCATCAAGGCTTCGCCGGTGATCACCGCCGACCGCGAGCGACTGCTCGAACTCGAAGGCTTCGTCCCCAAGTGGAAAGGCAACGCCTCCTTCAGCTATGAAGGCGAGCGCTTCGGCTTCCTCACGCGCGCGAACTATTATGGCAAATGGACCGACTATGGCGCGACCCCGGCGGCCGACCAGACCGGCGGCGCCGAACTGCTGGTCGATCTCGAGCTTTCCTACCGGGTCAACGACATGCTCAAACTCGCGGTCGGCGGCGAGAATATCTTCGACAACTACCCCGACCGCGAGGCGCGCCAATCGCAGATCAACAACGGGATCCAGTATCTCCGCTTTGCGCCGACGGGGTTCAACGGCGGCTTCTGGTACGTCCGCGCGACCGCTTCCTTCTGATCGGTGGCGCTGGGCGGGCGTGCGACGACTTTCGTCTTCAGCCGGCTTCGGCGCCGAACATCGCGTCGCGGTGGGCTTCGAGCATCGCGATGAAGGCGGCCGCAACTTGCGACATCGGCCGCAGCATCGGCGTGAAGAGCATATATTCGAAATGAACCTCCGGCGCGAAATCACGGACCGTAAGCCCCCGCTCAGCATAATCCGCGGCGGTTACGGGGTTGAGGATCGAACATCCGACGCCCTGCATGACCAGCGCGCAGATCGTCATCGCATATTGGGTTTCGATGACCATTTCGCGGTGGACGCCCGCGTCCTCGAAAATGCGGTCGATGCGGTGGCGCACGCCGTCTTCGAGCGCGAGCGAGATGAAGGGCTCGCCCTCGAGGTCCGCCGGCCGGATGATGTCCTTTGCGGCGAGGCGGTGCCCGGCGGGAAGGACGCAGGCACCGGGGCAGCGCAGAAAGCGCTCCATCCGGATGCCAGGCAACTCGCGCGCCGGCGTCGCCAGCCCGATGTCGAACTGCTGGTTCGCCATCCATTGCCGCACCGTGGACGAACTGCGTGTCTGCAGCTGAATGGTGACGCCGGGATGCGTCTCGCGAAACGCCGCGATCACGCGTGGCAGGAAGCTGACGGCAAGGGCGGGGAGCGCTGCGATCCGCAAGGTTCCGGTCGCCATGTTGCGGATGTCCTCGGCCACCCGCTTCAGCGCGGCGATGCCGGAAAAGCTACGCTCGACCTCGTAAAAAAAGGCATCGGCCTCGGGGGTCACGGTGAGCGCGCTGCCGCGCGAGCGCAGGAAGAGCTGAAAGCCGAGTTGATGCTCGAGATCGGCGAGCATCTTGCTCACCGCGGGCTGCGACAGGTTGAGCGACTGCGCGGCCTGGGTAACCGATCCCGAGACCATCACCGCCCGGAATGCTTCGAGGTGACGCAGGTTCATCGCACATCGCTCCTTATAGCTATTCTTTATGGCATTAGCATTGAAAGCTTCCATTATGAATAGGTCGCGCGCGCCGCGCTCTCTGCTTTCTGCCCTACTCGCCGCGGGCGCCCTGCTACTGGGCGGCTGCGGCGGCAAGCCTGCGGGCTCTGGCGAACATGAGGTCGCCGCTGCGGCGAAAGGTTCGACCCTCGCGCGAATCCGGGCGCGGGGAACGCTCAATTGTGCCGTCCACACGGGACAGCTCGGCATGTCCTATCTCGACCAGCGCGGACGCTGGCAGGGGTTCTTCGTCGATTACTGCCGGGCGCTCGCCGCCGCCGTTCTGGGCGATGCGCGCAAGGTCCGCTTCATGCCGGTTGCCTCGAACAAGCGCTTCACGATCGTGCAGACGGGCGAAGCCGACGTCCTGTCGCGGACGACCACATGGACGCTGACGCGCGACACCGATCTCGGGGTGAATTTCGTCGGCATCATGTATTATGACGGGCAGAGCTTCCTTGTGCCGAAACGCTCGGGCGTGCGGCTTCCGGCGGATCTCGACGGCGCGTCGATCTGTATCACCAAGGGGACGACATCCGAACTCAACACCGCCGAATATTTCGAGCGCAAGGGGCTCCGCTTCCAATCGGTCGTCTTCGAGAATCCCGAGGAAGCGAAACTCGCCTTCTTCGCGGGGCGATGCGACGCGATGACCACCGATGCCTTCACGCTGACGGTGATCCGCCTCGCCGATACGGCAACGCCGGGCGATTATGTCGTGCTGCCCGAACGGCTCACCAAGGAACCGGTCGGGCCTGTCGTGCGCAGCGACGACGAGCAATGGTTCGAGATCAACAAATGGGTCCTGAACGCGCTGTTCGCCGCCGAGGAAATGGGAGTCACCCGGGAGAATGCGGCGCGGATGCGTTCAACCTCCCCCGATCCCGAGGTCCGCAAGATGCTGGGCGGCCTGCCGGGATTCGGCAAGTCGCTCGGCCTCGACGATGACTGGGCGTATCGGGCGATCCGGGAGACGGGCAATTATGGCGAAATCTTCGACCGCCACATCACCCCGCTCGGTGTCGAACGCGGGCAGAACAGGCTATACCGGGACGGCGGGCTGATCTTCCCGTTGCCGATGCGATGACCCCCGTTCGGCGACGATCTGCCATCGCCGCGCTGCCCTGGCTGCTTTTGGCGGGAGGGCTGGCGGCAAGCTACGCCTTGTTCATGACACTCACCGACAATCTCGCCGACCGGAATATCCGGACGGGGTTCGGTTTCCTGTTCGACCGGGCGGGCTTTGCGATCGGCGAAACGCTGATCGCATACGCGCCGGGCGACTCCTATGCCGCTGCGTTGTCGGTGGGGCTGCTCAACACGCTCCTGATCTCGGCGCTCGGCATCATTTTCTCGACCCTGTTCGGCCTCGCAATCTGTATGGCGCGCCTGTCGTCCAACTGGCCGTTTGCGAAGCTTTCCGGCCTCTATATCGAACTGGTCCGCAACATCCCGCTGCTGCTCCAGATGTTCGTCTGGTACGCCATATTGCTGTTCGGGTTGCCGGGTCCCGCCGCAGGATCCGTCGGTGCGTTCGATCTCGACAATCGGGGGTTGCATCTCCCCGCACTTGTGCTCTCCGATCCCGGCAGGCTCGCCTTGCTGACCGCGATCATCGCGGTGGCGATCCTCTTCGGCGCCGTCGGGCGCCAGCGCGTTCGGGTGCGCACCGCGCTGGCGCTGGCTGGCATCGCCTCGCTTTCGTTCATCCTGTGGGGCGGGGTCGATCTGCCGCGGGCGGGGCGTTTCGGAACGGTCGGCGGCCTCTCGCTCTCGACCGAATTTCTGACGCTGGTTGCCGGGCTTTCGGTCTACGCTTCGGCCTATCTGGCCGAGATATTCCGCGGCGCCATTCTCGCGGTGCCCGCCGGGCAGCGCGAGGCGGCGAGGGCGCTCGGCCTGTCGCCCGCGCAGACGATGGGACGGATCGTCCTTCCGCAAGCCTTGCGCGTCGCGATACCGCCGATGACGAGCTGGCATCTCAATACGATCAAGAACAGCTCGCTGGGGGTGGCGATCGGATATCCCGAATTTGTTTCGGTCGTCGATACCGTCATCAGCCAGACGGGGCAGGCCATCGAGGGCGTCGGTCTGATTGTGGCGACCTTCCTCCTACTTTCGCTTTCCTTGTCCTTCGTCACCGGCCGCTATGCCCGCCGTCTGGGCTGGAGTGTCGCCGGACAGCCGGGCCGGAGTGCCGAGGCACCCCGTCTTGAACCCTTCCCCTTGCGCCGGATGGCCGACTGGCCCGCATGGATGCGGCGCAATCTGTTCGGGGGCGGAGGGCAGTCTGTCCTGACGCTCGCCATTTTTGTTCTGGCGGCTCTGGCCATCGGCAAGGGGCTGTCGTGGCTGTTGCTCGATGCGACCTTCGCCGGCGGGGCGATCGAATGCCGGTTGGCCAGCGGCGCGTGCTGGCCCTTCCTGCGGGAAAATGCGCGGCTCATCCTGTTCGGCACCTATCCCGAAGCCGAGCAGTGGCGCGCCGCCGCAGCAGCGGCGGTACTGCTGCTGTCCCTCGCGCTGTCCTTCGTCCCGCGCTTTTGGGGCCGTCGCCTCGGGCTGGTCTGGGTCGGCGCTATTCTGGTCGCTGTGCTCTTGTTGCGAGGCGGGTTCGCGGGGCTCGTGCATGTGCCCATGGAAAAATGGAGCGGCCTTCCGGTCACGCTTCTGCTCGCCAGCATCGCGGTGGTCGGCGCATTTCCGCTGGCGATTGTCCTCGCATTCGGTCGCAGGTCGTCGCGGCGCACGCTTCGCTGGGCGAGCACCGCCTTCATCGAGCTCGTTCGCGGAACCCCGCTGATCGGCGTGCTGTTTCTCGCCGCGGTGATGTTCCCGCTGTTCGTTCCCGCCTATCTTTCGATCGACAGCCTGCCGCGTGTCCAGATCGCGCTCCTCTTCTTCACCGCCGCCTATAT